>ERZ777011.679-NODE-679-length-48601-cov-3.230750_pt1 | contig 48601 bp, 66 predicted proteins | sample MGYA00374964_ERZ777011 | MGnify/ENA primary metagenome ERZ777011 (study PRJEB29310, sample SAMD00008975) | mouse gut metagenome | study: EMG produced TPA metagenomics assembly of the Metagenome analysis of fecal microbiota from mouse which was promoted...
GTATTTCGGCGTGCGGGAATATTGCCGCCGCATAAAGTAAAAACATATCAGTATGCCACAAAATGCGGCATTTTATACAGCAAATTTGAAACATTGTTTAAAATGCATAAAAATATGTGGAAAAATTCCTGAAAATTCTACAGCTAAAAATTGCTAAATTAGCATTACCCTCTTGCAATCAGGACATGGTAATGCTATAATAATATTCGTGACTTGTTTGACTGCAAGTGTTTAGTTATATGTTTTTGCGAGGAAGCGGAAGGTTGCCTGCGGTGTGCAGGGGAATTTCCGCGGAGTATGTCCGGTCTTGAACCGGGCGGCTGCGATAGTGAACGCTGTGTGCGCTTAAACCGTGAACGGCTTTGTGCCTGTTCATAGGTAAGCTGCGTTTGTATCCGCTCGGAAAACAGTTTGTTTTTCGGGTTTTTTAGTACAAGCGGGAGGAAACACACGGAGGCGTGTAATGCTGCGGCGCGTTTTAAACGCGGTAGGCATTGATTATTGCGAAACTCGTCCCCAAAACAATCAGAAGTTATTCAGGAGGCGATCGTTAATGGCAGTCAATGAAAAAATCAGAATCAGGATCAAAGGTTACGACCATGCAGTAGTCGACGCTGCTGCGGCTAAGATCGTGGACGCTGCTAAAAGAAGCGGCGCAAGAGTAAGCGGACCCATTCCGCTTCCCACCGATAAGGAGATCATTACTATTCTCCGCGCGGTTCACAAGTATAAGGACAGCCGCGAGCAGTTCGAGATGAGAACCCACAAGAGACTTATCGACGTTATCAGACCGTCCGACAAGTCTGTTGAGGCTCTGCAGGGTCTTGAGCTTCCTGCGGGCGTTGACGTTGTAATGGAAATCAAATAAACTGTAAGGTTTATCATTTCCCAAAAACGTCCCCCGTAGAGTAATGTTGCGGAAACGCAACCAATAACCAAAAGGAGGAAAAACTATGACAAAGGCAATCATCGGCAGAAAAATCGGCATGACGCAGATCTTCGATGAAGCGACCAACAAGGTCATTCCCCTGACCGTCGTTGAAGCGGGTCCCTGTGTTGTCGTTCAGAAGAAAACAGTTGAGAACGACGGCTACAGCGCGGTACAGCTCGGCTTCGGCGATATGAGGGAGAAGCTTGCGAACAAGCCCATAAAGGGTCATTTCGCAAAGGCCGACGTTGCTGTTAAGAGAACCCTTAAAGAGTTCAAGCTTGACGGCGCGGAGGAGATGGAGATAGGCGCTATCCTGAAGGCAGACACCTTTGCTGAGGGAGACATCGTTGACGTTTCCGGCACATCAAAGGGTAAGGGCTTCCAGGGCACTATCAAGAGGAACAACAACTCCAGACTGAAGGAGACCCACGGTTCGGGTCCTGTACACAGACACGCCGGCTCTATGGGAGCCTGCTCGTCCCCTTCCCGTATCTATAAGGGCAAGGCGCTTCCCGGTCATATGGGCAGCGAAAAGGTTACCGTACAGAACCTTCAGATCGTCAAGATCGACGCGGAAAACAATCTTATCGCGGTCAGAGGCGCAATTCCCGGCCCCAAGAACGGCATTGTTACCATCTGTGACTGCGTAAAAAAGAAAAAGGCTTAATGGAAGGAGGAAGCAGTAATGCCTAATATTAAAGTACTGGATATGACAGGCAAAGAGGTTTCGGATATCGAGCTGTCGGACGCTGTTTTCGGCATTAAGCCCAACGAGTCTGCTATGCACACTATGGTTGTGAATTATCTCGCTAACCAGAGACAGGGCACACAGTCCACCCTTACCCGCACCGAGGTAAGAGGCGGCGGCAGAAAGCCCTGGAGACAGAAGGGTACGGGTCATGCAAGACAGGGTTCCACACGCGCTCCCCAGTGGACGCACGGCGGAATCGCTCTCGGACCCAAGCCCAGAAGCTACCGCTTTACTGTAAACAAGAAGCTTAAGAGACTGGCTATGAAGTCCGCTCTTTCGACTAAGGTTATCGACAACAATATTATTGTTCTCGACGATATCAAAATGGACGGCTATAAGACCAAGACAGTTGTTGAAATGCTCAAGGCGGTTAATCCCGACGGAGCTAAGGCTCTCATCGTTATGCCCGAGGTGAACAGCTTCGTTGTAAAGAGCGCGGCTAACATTCCCGGCGTAAAGACTGCTTTGGTAAACACTATCAACGTTTACGACATCCTCAACTACGATAAGTTCATCGTTGTTAAGGACGCTGTCGCCAAGATTGAGGAGGTGTACGCATAATGATAGCACAGGATATTGTTATCAAGCCCATCATCACCGAAAAGAGCATGGAAGGGCTTCAGGAAAGCAAGTACACCTTTAAGGTCGCTATGAACGCCAACAAGATCGAGATTGCTAAGGCTGTCGAGGAGCTTTTCGGCGTTAAGGTCGCTAAGGTGAACACTATGCACGTAAGAGGCAGATCCAGAAGAATGGGTATGCACAGAGGCTTTACTCCCGACTGGAAGAAAGCGGTTGTTACCCTTACCGAGGATTCCAAGACCATCGAATTCTTCGACGGCATGATGTAAGTCCGACAGGACTTAGGAGGGGAACGCAGGCATGGCGGGAAACATTTTCTTGCCTCTTGCTTCTTGCCTCTGTTTTCCTAAAGGACGCGTATGGGAAAGCATTTCCCGCAAAACATCAAAAAATTCTAATAGAAGGAGCTGAACTGCAATGGCTATCAAATCATACAAGCCTACGACGCCCTCCAGACGTCAGATGACTGTTACCGATTACAGCTGCCTTTCCAAGGTCGATCCCGAGAAGAGCCTTCTCGCTCCCCTCAAGAAGACCGCAGGCAGAAACAGCTACGGCAGAATCACAGTTCGTCACAGAGGCGGCGGTAACAGAAGAAAATACCGTGTAATTGATTTCAAGCGTGATAAGGACAACATGATTGCTACTGTTCTTACTCTTGAATATGACCCAAACAGAAGTGCATTCATCGCTCTTGTTCAGTATGAGGACGGTGAAAAGAGATACATTCTTGCTCCAAACGGCCTTAAGGTTGGCGACAAGATTGAATCCGGTTCAGAGGCTGATATAAAGCCGGGTAATGCTCTCAAGCTCGCTGATATTCCTGTTGGTACATTTATCCACGCTATTGAGCTTTATCCTGGTAAGGGTGCACAGCTCGTAAGAAGTGCAGGAAATCAGGCACAGCTCATGGGTAAGGAAGACAAGTATGCTCTTGTAAGACTTCCTTCAGGCGAAATGAGAAAAGTTCCGATTGATTGCAGAGCTGCTGTCGGACAGGTTTCAAATATCGACCACGAAAACGTTAATTATGGTAAGGCAGGAAGGGTTCGCAATATGGGTTGGAGACCGACTGTAAGAGGTTCAGTTATGAACCCGTGCGACCATCCACACGGAGGCGGTGAAGGTAAATCACCAGTCGGCAGACCAGGACCTGTTACACCTTGGGGTAAACCTGCTCTTGGTTACAAGACACGTAAAAAGCACCACAGAACAGATAAATTTATCGTAAAGCGTCGTAATGGTAAATAATCGAAGGGAGGAACTGAATAATGAGCAGAAGCATTAAAAAAGGACCATACGTCCAGGAGGTTCTTCTTAAGAGAGTTATGGCTATGAATGAAGCAGGTGAAAAGAAGGTTCTTAAGACATGGAGCCGTTCTTCTACAATTTTCCCTGATTTCGTTGGCCATACATTCGCTGTTCATGACGGACGCAAACACGTTCCGGTATATGTAACAGAGGATATGGTAGGTCACAAGCTCGGCGAGTTTGCTCCTACAAGAACCTATAAGGGTCATGCAGGTTCAAAAACATCGAATAACGGTAAGAAATAAGCGGAAGGAGGAGCTATAGATGGAAGCAAGAGCTTATTTGAGAAATGCTCGTATATCACCAAGAAAGGTACAGATCGTCCTCGATCTTATCAGAAACAAGCCGCTTGACATCGCTTTGGCTGCTTTGGATCTTACTCCTAAGGCTGCAAGTCCTATCGTTTCAAAGCTTGTAAAATCAGCTCAGGCTAATGCTGTAAACAATTTCAGCATGGACGGCGATAATCTTTATGTTGCTGAGTGTTTTGTAACACCTGGACCAATTATGAAGAGAATCATGCCGAGAGCTCAGGGCAGAGCATATAGAATTTTAAAGAGAACATCACATATCACTGTTGTTCTCAAAGAAAAAGAATAATCCCAAGGAGGTCTGATTAATGGGACAGAAGGTTAATCCGCACGGTCTTCGTGTCGGCGTTATTAAAGATTGGGATTCTCGCTGGTTTGCAGATAAGAGTACTTTCGGCGATACGCTCGTAGAAGACTATAATGTACGTGAGTATATAATGAAAATTCTTAACAGAAGGTCCAAGAATCCTGCTGACAAATGCGTTTATGCAGGCGTTCCGAAGGTAGAGATTGAAAGATTTGCTGATAAGGTTAGAATCCACATTCACTGTGCAAAGCCCGGTATCGTTATCGGCAGAGGCGGTACAGAAATTGAAAAGCTTAGAGCACAGCTTGAAAAGATGGTTAATAAACAGGTGTTTATCAATATTATCGAAGTAAAGCAGCCTGATATGGACGCTCAGCTTGTTGCTGAAAAAATCGCTCATGACCTTGAGGACAGAATTTCTTTCAGACGTGCCATGAAGCAGTCTATCGGCAGAACAATGCGTCTCGGTGCAAAAGGTATCAAGGTTAAGGTTTCAGGCAGACTTGCCGGAGCTGAAATCGCAAGAAGCGAAAGCTATCATGAAGGTACAATTCCGCTTCAGACAATCCGTGCTGATATTGATTACGGTTTTGCTGAAGCTGATACAACATACGGAAAGCTCGGTGTAAAGGTTTGGATTTACAAGGGCGAAGTTCTCAAGGGTGACGCTGCGAAAGCCGCTGCTCACAGAGAAAAGGTTGAAAGAAAGAATGACCGTCCGAATGACCGCCGTCGTCGTGATGACAGACGTGATGGAAACAGAAGAGGCGGAAGAAATTTCAATCGTGACTCCAGAAGAGAAGGAGGTAATCAGTAATGCTGCTTCCAAAAAGAGTTAAATACCGCAGGGTCCACAGAGGACGCTTAAAGGGTAAGGCATACAGAGGAAATAAGGTAACATACGGCGATTTTGGTCTTCAGGCTTTAGAGCCTTCATGGATTACTTCAAATCAGATTGAAGCTGCCCGTATTGCTATGACACGTTATATCAAGAGAGGCGGTCAGGTATGGATTAAAATTTTCCCTGATAAGCCTGTTACAGAAAAGCCGGCTGAAACACGTATGGGTTCCGGTAAGGGTTCACCTGAATACTGGGTTGCAGTTGTTAAGCCAGGCAGAGTTCTTTTTGAAATCAAAGGTGTTTCAGAAGAGATTGCAAGAGAGGCTATGCGTCTCGCTATGCATAAGCTTCCAATAAAGTGTAAGTTCGTTACTAAAGCAGAGCAGGAGGTTGAGCAGTAATGAAGGCATCAGAAATCAGAGAAATGTCAGTTGATGAGCTCAACGAGAAGCTCATGAGCCTGAAAGAAGAGCTTTTTGCACTCCGCTTTCAGCATGCTGTAAATCAGCTTGAAAATACAGCCCGTCTTAAGGCTGTTAAAAAGGATATTGCCCGCATTAAAACAACTCTGCGTGCAGCAGAGATTGCGCAGCAGTAAGAAAGGGAGGATTTAGCTAATGTCTACTGAGAGAAATCTTAGAAAAACACGTACCGGCGTTGTTGTAAGCGATAAGATGGATAAAACCGTCGTAGTTGCTATCGTTGATAACGTTAAACACCCGCTTTATAAGAAGATTATCAAGCGCACCGTTAAGCTCAAGGCTCATGATGAAAAGAATGAGTGCAGAATCGGTGACAGAGTTGAGGTTATGGAAACACGTCCGCTTTCCAAGGACAAGAGATGGCGTGTTACAAACATCATTGAAAAGGCTAAGTAATTTTTATAGAAGCTTTAAGCTTGAAAGGAGGAACTCGCTGTGATACAGATGCAGACTTATTTGAAGGTCGCTGATAACACAGGTGCAAAAGAGCTTATGTGTATCAGAGTTCTGGGTGGTACTCGCCGCAGATATGCAAATATCGGTGACGTTGTAGTTGCTTCCGTTAAGAAAGCAACACCCGGAGGCGTTGTAAAGAAGGGCGATGTTGTTAAGGCAGTTATCGTTCGTTCAGCAAAGGGTCTCAGAAGAGAGGACGGAACTTATATCCGTTTCGATGAGAACGCTGCTGTTATTATTAAGGAAGACAAGAACCCAAAGGGTACCCGTATTTTCGGACCAGTTGCTAAGGAGCTTCGTGAAAAGGAATACACAAAGATTCTTAGCCTTGCTCCAGAGGTTCTTTAATCGGAGGTGTCACAAGATATGAATAATAAAGTTCACGTAAAAACCGGTGACACCGTTATCCTTCTCACAGGTAAGTACGAGGATAAGTACGAGAAGAACGGCGAAAGAAAAACCGGTAAGGTTGTAGAAGTAAGCCCGAAAGAGGGCAAGGTTATCGTTGAGAACATCAATGTAATCACAAAGCACGTAAAGCCCACAAGAATGGGTCAGCAGGGCGGTATCGTCAAGACAGAAGCTCCTGTTTATGCTTCAAAGGTTCAGCTTGTATGCCCAAAATGCGGCAAGCCTACAAGAGTTGGTCATACATTTGAAGAGGTTGACGGTAAGCAGAAAAAATTCCGTGTCTGCAAAAAGTGCGGCAAGTCTTTTGAATAATGTAAAGGAGAAACGACAATGGCAAGATTAAAAGATTTTTATGTTAGCGACGTTGCTCCCGCACTGATGAAAAAGTTCGGATATAAAAGCGTTATGCAGATTCCGAAGCTCGACAAGGTTGTTATCAATGTCGGTGCTGGTGAAGCTAAGGACAACGCTAAGGTTATCGATGCTATTATGACTGATATTGCTGCAATCACAGGTCAGAAGCCTGTTGTATGCAGAGCTAAGAAGTCAGTTGCTAACTTTAAGCTCCGTGAGGGTATGCCAATCGGTGTTAAGGTAACACTCAGAGGCGAAAAAATGTATGAATTTGTTGATAAGCTCTTCAATGTTGCTTTCCCGCGTGTTCGTGATTTCAGAGGCATAAGTGCAAATTCCTTTGACGGAAGAGGCAATTATTCCACAGGAGTCAAGGAACAACTCATCTTCCCAGAAATCGAATACGATAAGATTGACAAGGTAAGAGGTATGGATATCAACTTCATCACTACAGCTAATACCGATGAAGAGGGCAGAGAGCTTCTCTCACTCCTCGGTGCACCGTTCATCAAGTAATCAGGGAGGAATAAAAATGGCTAAGAAGGCAATGATTAACAAGCAGAAGAGAACTCCCAAGTATTCCACAAGAGCATACAACAGATGCAAGATTTGCGGCAGACCGCACGCATATCTCAGAAAATTCGGCATCTGCCGTATCTGCTTCAGAGAGCTTGCTCACGACGGTCAGATTCCCGGCGTTAAGAAGGCAAGCTGGTAAAATACGAAAAGGAGGTCATCTGAATGCAAATCACAGATACAATCGCTGATCTTTTAACAAGAATCCGCAATGCGAATACTGCTAAACACGCCACAGTTGACGTTCCCGCTTCAAATGTTAAGAAAGCTATTACACAGATTCTCGTTGACGAGGGTTATGTAAAGGGCTTTCAGGTTATTGAGGACGGAAAGCAGGGTGTTATCAGAATCACGCTTAAATACGGCGACAACAAGTCACCGGTTATAACAGGACTCAAGAGAGTTTCAAAACCTGGTCTGCGTATCTATTCAAGCTGTGCAGATATGCCTAAAGTAAGAAAAGGACTGGGTATTGCAATTGTTTCAACTTCAAAGGGTATCGTAACTGACAAAAAGGCAAAAGAGCTTAATGTCGGCGGCGAAGTACTCGCATACATCTGGTAAGGAGGAGCTTCATTATGTCAAGAATCGGCAAAATGCCCATTACAGTTCCCGCAGGTGTAGAGGTTAAAAATGACAACAACTGCATCACAGTAAAGGGACCCAAGGGTGAACTTACAAAACAGTTCAGCACAGAACTCGGCATTGAAATTGCTGACGGTGTTATAACAGTAACAAGACCAAGCGATGACAAAAAGCATCGTTCAATTCATGGTCTTACAAGAACTCTCATCGCAAATATGGTTGAGGGTGTAACAAATGGTTATTCAAAGACTCTCGAAATCGAGGGTGTTGGTTATCGTGCTGCTAAGTCCGGAAATAAGGTTAATCTTAATCTCGGCTTCTCACATCCTGTTGTTTTTGAGGAAACAGACGCTATCAAGCTTGATGTTCCACAGCCCAACAGAATTATTGTAAGCGGTATTGATAAGCAGGCTGTAGGTCAGTTTGCAGCTGAAATACGTGAAAAGCGTCCGCCTGAGCCGTATAAGGGCAAGGGTATCAGATATGCCGGTGAACGTATTATCCGCAAGGAAGGTAAAGCCGGTAAGGGCAAGAAGTAATTAAAAGGAGCAGATTGCTATGGTAAAGAAATTTGACAGCAATAAGGCAAGAATCAAGAGACACCAGAGAGTCCGCAATAAAATTTCAGGAACTCCTGAATGTCCACGTCTCAATGTTTTCCGTTCTTCTAAGCACATTTATGCTCAGCTTATTGATGATGTAAACGGTGTTACTCTTGCCAGTGCATCAAGCATGGACAAAGGCTTTGAGGGCAACGGAGGAAACGTTGAAGGTGCCCGCAAGGTTGGCGAAATGATTGCTAAGAATGCTGCTGATAAGGGTATCAGCACAGTTGTTTTCGATAGAGGCGGCTATCTCTACCACGGAAGAGTTAAGGAACTCGCAGAGGGTGCCCGTGAAAACGGCTTAAAGTTCTAAGAGGGAGGTAAAACAATGGCTAATATTGAAACACAGACTCCTGAACTTCAGGAAAAAGTTGTTGCTATCAACAGAGTTTCCAAAACTGTTAAGGGCGGCAGAATCATGAAGTTTTCAGCTCTCGTTGTTGTTGGTGACGGCAACGGCACTGTAGGCTTCGGTCTTGGAAAATCAGGCGAAGTTCCTGATGCTATCCGCAAGGGTATTGAGGATGCTAAGAAGAACCTCTGCAAAATCGCTCTCAAGGGTACTACAATTCCGCATGAAATCGTTGGTGCATTCGGTGCAGGAAGAGTTCTTATGAAGCCTGCTGCACCTGGTACAGGTGTTATTGCCGGCGGTCCTGTTCGTGCAGTTATTGAAGTTGCAGGCATAAAGGATATAAGAACAAAGTCACTTCGTTCAAATAATCCATGCAACGTTGTAAGAGCTACTATTAACGGTCTTAAGTCATGCACTTCCGCTAAGGAGGTTGCAGCTAAGAGAGGCAAGTCCGTTAAGGAAATTTTAGGTTAAGGGGGCATCTGCAATGGCTAAGAATATCAAGCTCATTAAAAGCCTCATTGGCAGAAAGAAAGACCAGATTGCTACAGCTCAGTCTCTTGGTCTCAAAAAAATCGGCGATGTAACAACTCAGCCGGATAATGCTCAGACACAGGGCAAAATCAATAAAATCTCACACCTTGTTGAGGTTACAGAAGCGTAAGCAAGGAGGTGCAAACTATGAAAATTCACGAATTAACTCCGGCAGCTGATTCCAACAAGGCTGTAAAGCGTGTAGGAAGAGGTCACGGCTCAGGTAACGGCAAAACAGCCGGTAAGGGTCATAAAGGACAGAACGCACGTTCAGGCGGCGGCGTAAGAATCGGTTTTGAAGGCGGTCAGATGCCTCTTGCAAGACGTATTCCTAAGAGAGGTTTCAATAATATTTTCGCAACAAAGTATGCTATTGTAAATGTTTCAGACCTTGATAAGTTTGAAAATGATACTGTTGTTGATACAGAAATTCTCAAGGCAGCAGGTCTTATCAAAAAGGAGTACGATGGCGTTAAAATCCTCGGTAACGGTGAACTTACAAAGAAGCTCACAGTTAAAGCCGCAAAATTCTCCCAGAGTGCTGTTGAGAAAATTGAAAAGGCAGGCGGAAAGACTGAGGTGATGTAATGTGTTTCAGACACTGAAACGTGCTTGGAGCGTTCCCGAAATCAGGAAAAAGCTTTTATACACATTACTCATGATTATTGTTTTCAGATTGGGAAGTGCAGTTGCAGTGCCGTTTCTTGATACATCAGTTGTAAGTAGCTGGATGTCACAGAATGCTACAAATGGTAACTTCCTTGAATATCTGAATACTATTACAGGTGGTGCGCTTTCACAGGCAACCTTATTCTCACTTTCGATTACACCATATATCAATGCATCAATTATTATGCAGCTGCTGACATATGCTCTGCCGCCGCTTGAAAGACTGCGTGATGAAGGTGAAGAGGGCAGAAAGAAAATAAATAAAATTACAGCCGGTGTCGCTTTTGCATTGTCTGTATTTATGGGATTTGCTTATTATCTGACTCTTAAGAGAATGACTGCCACTGGTGAAGGTGGTGCTGTTACACACGCTGTAAAATATACTACTGGATGGGAAATGTATTTCAGTGCTGCTGTTATCATTGCATGCTTTGTTGCAGGTGCATCATTCGTTGTGTGGATGGGTAACAGAATAAGTGATAAAGGTATCGGAAACGGTGTTTCTATGGTACTTTTTGCAGGTATTGCAGCACGTTTCCCTGTTGATGCCGGAACGCTGGTTACTCTTATAAGAGAAGAACCTTCAAAATATCTTTTCGTTACAATAGGCTATGTTCTGTTTATAATCGTTGAATTTGCTTTTATTGTCTTCATGAATGAGGCAGAAAGACGTATTCCGATTCAGTATGCAAAGCGTGTTGTCGGAAGGAAACAGTACGGCGGACAAAAAACACATATCCCTGTTAAGGTTATGATGAGCGGTGTTATGCCTATCATCTTTGCGATGTCATTTATGTCGCTTCCTTCAACAATTCAGCTCTTTGCAGGACCTCCTACAAAGACAACCGGCTTCTATTATCACTTCTGTCACTTCTTCTCAACAAGAAGCTGGTCATATGCAATCCTTTATTTTATATTAATTATAGCGTTCAACTACTTCTATGTATCAATTCAGTACAACCCTGTTGAAATAGCAAATAATCTTCGTCAGAGCAACGGTGGTATTCCGGGCATCAGACCGGGTAAGCCAACATCTGATTATATTCAGAAAGTTCTTTCAAAAATTGCACTCGTAGGAGCTGTGTTCCTTGGAGTTATTGCTGTTATCCCGATTTTCTTCTCGATGGCAGATGAAAAGCTCCAGTCTCTTTCAATGGGCGGTACAACAATTTTGATTGCAGTAAGTGTTGCACTTGAAACTACACGTACACTTGAATCTCAGCTTATGATGAGGCATCATAAAGGATTCCTTTCATAAGTTCTGACAAGGAGGATATAAAATGAATCTTATCTTTTTAGGTGCACCCGGTGCAGGTAAAGGCACACAGGCAGAGGTCGTTTCAGACGCTCTGAAAATCCCGCAGATTTCTACTGGCAATATCCTTCGTGAAGCTGCCAAGAACGGTACTGAATATGGTCTTAAGGCTAAGGCTGCCATGGATGCCGGAGCGCTCGTTTCCGATGATATTGTAATCGGCATTCTTAAAGAGAGAATCGCTGAGGATGACTGTAAGGAAGGTTTCATTCTTGATGGCTTCCCGAGAACAGTTCCACAGGCAGAGGCTCTTGATGCTATGGGAATTCAGATTGATAAGGTGATTGAAATCAACGTGGCAGATGAAACAATCAAGCAGAGAGTTTCAGGAAGACGTGTATGTCAGGGCTGCGGTGCTTCATATCATATTGAATACAAGCCTTCAAAGGTTGAGGGCGTTTGTGATAAGTGCGGTGATGCGACTGTAATCCGTAAAGATGATAAGCCGGAGGTTGTTCTCGACCGTCTTGCTACTTATCATGAAAAAACAGCTCCTCTTAAAGATTACTACGAAAAACAGGGAAAACTTGTTACAGTAGAAGGTCAGGAAGAGGTTGCTGACACTTCTAAGCTTACTCTTGCTGCTGTAGGAGTAAACTAATGAGCATAACTATTAAGTCACAGTCCGAATTGTCCATAATGCGTGAAGCAGGTAGAATTACCTGCGGCGCAATATGGTATGCGGGCGAGAGATTAAAGCCAGGTATGTCAACACTTGATGTTGATAAGCTTGTCGGTGAATATTATGCACGACATGGCTGTAAATCCTGCTTTAAGGGTCTTTACGGATTTCCTGCAAATGCCTGTATCTCAGTTAATGAGGAGGTAATTCACGGAATCCCGAAGGCAAGCCACAGGCTTAAGGAAGGCGATATTGTAAGCATCGACACAGGAGCTGCGTACAAGGGCTTCAACGGTGATAGCTGCTGGACTTTTCCTGTTGGTAAAATTTCTGATGAAGCTAAGGCATTGCTTGATGTTACTGAAAAAAGCCTTTACGAAGGTATAGCTCAGGCTAAGGCAGGGGCAAGAATCGGAGATATTTCTCATGCTGTAGAAGAATACTGTGCTTCACGAGGCTACGGAATCGTAAGAAATTACTGCGGCCACGGTATCGGCAGAGAGGTTCACGAATCACCGGAGATACCAAATTGGGGACGTGCAGGTCACGGACCAAGACTTGTTTCCGGTATGACAATATGTATCGAGCCTATGATAAACCAAAAGGGCGATGATGTTAAAACTCTCAAGGACGGTTGGACCGTGGTTACCAAAAATGGTTCGCTGTCAGCTCATTTTGAGCACACAATCGCAATAACTCCTGACGGTCCCGTTATTTTGACCAAACCCTGACGGAGGGAAATTATTGTGAAGCTGAATACAGGTTCTGTTGTAAAAGCCAAGGCAGGAAGAGATAACGGCGGTTATTTCGTTGTTGTTTCAGTCGATAAAGACTATTGCTTGATTGCGGACGGAAAAAGCAGAAAACTTGCTGCTCCGAAGCGAAAGAATATCAAGCATCTTTGCTTTACAAACAGTATGATTGATATTAACGGTATAACTGATAAAAGGCTCAGGACGCTTCTTAAAGACTTTAAGACGGCTGGGCAAAAGGAGGTTATTTAATTGTCCAAGGAAGATGTAATTGAGGTTGAGGGCGTTGTCACAGACGCTTTACCGAATGCAATGTTTAAAGTTCAGCTTGAAAACGGTCATGAGGTTCTCGCACACGTTTCAGGCAAGCTCAGAATGAATTATATCAGAATTGTGCCCGGTGATAAGGTAAAGCTTGAAATGTCTCCATATGACCTTTCAAAAGGCAGAATCACCTGGCGTGTTAAGTAAAATTAAGGAGGTATTTCCTAATGAAAGTCAGACCTTCAGTAAAACCTATTTGCGAAAAATGCAAGGTTATCAAACGTAAGGGCAGAATTATGGTAATCTGCGAAAATCCTAAGCATAAGCAGCGTCAGGGTTAATCCTGAACAAAAACAATTGGAGGGAATTATTATATGGCAAGAATAGCCGGTGTTGATCTTCCAAAGAATAAGAGAATCGAAATTGGTTTAACTTATATCTATGGAATCGGTCGTCAGACTGCAACAGATATCCTCGCTAATACAGGCGTAAATCCTGATGTAAGAGTAAAGGATTTATCAGAGGAAGATGTAGCTAAGCTTCGTGACTATATCGATGCAAACTATACAGTTGAAGGTGACCTCCGCCGTGAGGTTGCACTCAACATCAAGAGACTTGTTGAAATTGGCTGCTACAGAGGCGTTCGTCACAGAAAGGGTCTTCCTGTAAGAGGACAGAGAACCAAGACAAACGCAAGAACCCGTAAAGGTCCTGTAAAGACAATCGCTAACAAGAAGAAGTAAGGAGGTATGAGCTTTGGCACAGCAGAAGGGTAAAAAAGTTACTACAGTCAGAAGACGTAGAGAGCGTAAGAATATCGAAAGTGGCGCAGTTCATATTCAGTCTACTTTCAATAATACAATTATCACAATCACAGATGTTCAGGGAAATGCAATTTCATGGGCAAGTGCAGGCGAGCTTGGTTTCAGAGGCTCAAAGAAGTCAACTCCTTTCGCAGCACAGACTGCTGCTGAAACAGCAGCAAAGGCAGCTATGGAGCATGGTCTCAAGTTCGTTGAGGTTTATGTAAAAGGACCTGGTGCAGGTCGTGAGGCTGCTATCAGAGCACTTCAGACTGTTGGTCTTGAAGTCAGAATGATTAAGGACGTTACTCCTATTCCACACAATGGATGCCGTCCTCCAAAAAGAAGACGTGTCTAATCAAATCGGAGGTGTTTTAAATGGCAGTACAGAAAGAACCTATTCTTAAAAAGTGCAGATATCTGGGCATCAGCCCTGCTGTTATGGGCGTTTCCAAGAAGGAATCTATCCGTTTCAAGAACGCTAACAACAGAAAAAAGGTTTCTGAATACGGACTCCAGCTTAAGGAAAAGCAGAAGCTGAAGTTTATCTATGGCGTACTTGAAAAGCAGTTCTATCATTACTTTGAAATTGCTTCAAAAATGGAAGGCAAAACAGGTGATAACCTTATTACCTGTCTTGAAACAAGACTTGACAGCGTTGTTTACAGAATGGGTCTCGCTCTCACAAGACGTGAAGCAAGACAGCTTGTTGTTCACAGCCACTATACTGTAAACGGCAAGAAGGTTAATATCCCTTCTTACAGAGTCAAGGTAGGAGATGTTATTGCCCTCAGAGAAAAGGACAGAACATCAGAAAAATTCAAGGCTACGGTTGAAGTGACTAATGACAGAGTTGTTCCTGTATGGCTCGATGCTAAAAAGGACGATTTCTCAGCTACAGTTACTCGTCTTCCAAATGCGGAGGATATTGATTACGAGGTTGCTACACACCTCATTGTCGAGCTCTATTCTAAGTAATCCTTTAAGATTTCTTGAATTAATTAAGCTTGAAGTAAACACTTATTGTGAAACAGGAGGGTTTTTATGCTGGAAAAAATCAACAAGCCGGATATCGACATTGTCGAGCTTAAAAGTGACGGCAAATACGGCAAATTCGTTTTAGCACCGCTTGAGCGTGGATATGGTATAACTCTTGGAAACAGCCTCAGACGTGTGCTGCTCTCCTCACTTCCGGGTGTGGCTGTAACATCTGTTAAGCTTTCCGGCAAAGAAGATAAGCTTTCAGGCAAAAGTGCTGCAGTTCACCATGAGTTGTCAACAATTCCGGGCGTAAAGGAAGACGTTACGGAGATAATTCTCAGTATTAAAGGTCTCACAGCAAAACTTCACGGTGACGGTCCGAAAACTGTTTATCTTGAAGCAGAGGGTGAATGTGAGGTTACAGCAAGCGACATAAAAGGCGATTCCGAAGTCGATATACTTGACCCGGGTATGCATATTGCTACTCTCAGCAAAGATGCAAAGCTTTACATGGAAATTACTATTGACAGAGGACGCGGATACGTTTCTGCCGAAAGAAATAAGAAGCAGATTAATCTTCCTGTTGATGTTATTGCTGTTGACAGTATCTATACACCTGTTCTCAAAGTTAATTATGTCGTAGAAGATACTCGTCTCGGACAGGTTACTGACTATGATAAGCTTACTATGGAGGTTTGGACAGATGGTACAATCTCTGCTAAGGAAGCTCTTTCGCAGGCAGCTAATCTTCTTAACGAACACCTTAAGCTGTTCATTGACCTCTCTGAAGAGGCAGGAATGGTTGAAACCCTTGTTGAAAAAGACGAAAAGGGCAAGGAAAAAATCCTTGAAATGACTATTGAAGACCTTGATTTGTCAGTGCGTTCTTTCAATTGTCTGAAACGTGCCGGAATCAATACAGTAGATGACCTCATCAACAAGTCTGAGGAAGAAATGATGAAGGTTAGAAACCTTGGAAAGAAATCCTTTGATGAAGTTAAAGAAAAGCTCCAGTCACTGGGCTTTGATTTGTTTCGCGAGGAAGAATAATACTAATTATCACTTATAAGAAAAGGAGTGAATTACATGCCGGGTACAAGAAAGCTGGGCAGAACATCTGACCACAGAAAGGCAATGCTCAGAGGCATGGTAACTTTCCTTCTCGAAAACGGTAAAATCGAAACAACCGTTACAAGAGCTAAGGAAGTTCGTGCTGTTGCAGAAAAGATGATTACTATCGGTAAGAATAATGATCTGCACTCCAAGCGTCAGGTAATGGCTTATGTAACTAAAGAGTCTGTTGCCAAGAAGCTTTTCGATGAGATTGCTCCAAAGTATGCAGATAGAAATGGCGGATATACACAGATTATCAAAATCGGACCTCGCCGTGGTGATGCTGCTGAAATGGCTGTCATTAAACTTGCAGACTAATCAGTAAAATATAAATCCGTTCTCGCAATTGGGAACGGATTTTTTATAAAGAGAAGGAGATATTTTTATGAAAAGAAAAATTGTTTTGATTATTGCATCGGCTGTATCTACAGCATTGTCAGCGTGTTTTTTTGCCATGAATGCATTTGCAGAAGGTGAAGCTGCAACTGATGCGACAGCACAGCAGGTAGCTGGTGGAAGTCTTGTAACTTTTGTACTGCCTTTGATTCTGATGTTTGTACTGCTTTATTTCATGGCTATCAGACCTCAGAGAAAGAAAGAGCAGGAAGCAAAGGCTATGCAGGACGGTATTCAGATTGGTGATGAAATTGTTACAGCAGGCGGAATTGTCGGAATGGTTGTACGCATAGGTGATGATAATGTTGTAATTGAAACAGGCGGAGAACGGAATAAGTTGAGAATCAAGAAATGGGCTATAGCTGAAAATACTTCAGCTAATGAAAGGATTAAGGAATCTCAGTCTAAAACCAAGACAGCTCTTTCAGTAGCTGGCGTTACAGAAGAGAAGGATAACAAAAAGGAAAAGAAATCCAAGAAGGACGCAAAGTCTGAGGAGTCTTCAAAGGAATAATAATACAAGCCTCCGCATAGAATTTATTAATTCTATTTGCGGAGGTTTTTTCATGCGTCGTCATCGCCAGAGCCTATGGACAAACATCTTTTTCAGTTTTGCCGTGCCGGTTTCAGCAGGAGCTGTTTGTATTGTTTTATGCATTGCGTTTTTTTCTGCCATAACTTTTTTTGTCCTGAAAAGCATACAGTTTCAGAATGTATTTATAATGGTTTCATTGATTGCCGGAGGAGTAGTCAGCGGACAAATCTGCGGAAAATACAGACGGAAGCGTGGACTGATTGATGGTATCATATGCGGAAGTATATTATACTTCATGATTTTTGCAGCAGGTATTGCAGCGGGTGAATTTACTGATATAAGAAAACTGCTTCTGCTTTTGATTGCAGGAGCAGTCGGGGGTGTATCCGGAGTTAATTCGAAACGTCCAAAGAATCTTATGTAAAAAGTTCAATAATTTCCCGAAGTATCTTCCATAAGCATAAATTCAATTTCATATTCTTCGATTTTACCGTTTTTGTCTACATGAGCACAGGTTGCAGGCACTTTATCACCTGCACCGTATGAAGAGCTGATTGCATCATACAGTTCATCATATGTTTTGATTGGTATTCCGTTTATTTCAGTTATAAAATCACCCGGTTTCAAATCGGTATTTGCAATATCACAGTTTTCGTCAACAGAGCTTATATAGATACCATAAAAATTTTCAGGAAGTGAATACCCAAGTTCTTCTTCAATTACGCTTATATTTACAGAATCTCCCATATGGACAAGGGTAATGCCTATTCTGAAACGTCCGCCGATGAATCCGTTACTTATAAGTTCGTCTATAATCGGTTTTGCTTCATTGATTGTTATGGCAAATCCGAGACCTTCATAAAGTGTACTTGCATATTTTGAAGAAGTAATTCCAATGACCTGACCATACATATTTACAAGTGCTCCTCCGGAATTTCCCGGACTTATATCAGCATTTGTCTGGATACAGTTCATTTCAAATCCTGTTGAATCGCTTTTTACTCTTCTGTTTATAGCTGAAACAATACCGTTTGTAACAGTATTTGAAAGACCGGCAGGATTTCCTACAGCAATAACAGGTTCACCGACCATTACTTCATCTGAATTTCCGAGAATTGCGGGAGTCAAATCCGAACTGTTGACTTTTAGAACGGCAATATCAGTTTTAGAGTCTCTGCCGATAATTTTTGCCGGAAAAACTTTATTGTTAGTTGTGCAGACATCGTGATAGCCGTCAGCTTGTAAAACATGGGCATTTGTGACTATGTAGCCGTCTTTTGTAAGAACAACGCCCGAACCTGTACCGATAAGATTCTGACGGAATGAATCTTTATATGTATATATCTCTACAATTGATTCCTGAACGGCAGCAGCAGCACCTTCAGTTGTATATCTGCCGTTTTCATCAACAAAATTATCAAGATTGTTTGCACCGTCAGGTTTTGCATTTTGAAAAATTACAACGTTCTGATTTTCAGAAAAACCTTCAAGTCTGTCGCTGCTGTGATAAATATCGGAGAATATGCCATAAACTCCGATAATGAGAGTAATCAGGACAAGAAAGAAAAAAAGCACAACAATAGCAGTATCGTGACGTATACGGTGTTTTTTTTCTTTTGTTTCTTTTATTTGTGCAATATTGAAATTTGAATGTTCTTCAAATCCGATAGGCTCATACATGAATGAATCATAATGGGGCTGTTGGATTGGCTGATTATCCTGATGAATTTCCGGTTGAGGATTACATTCAAGCTGATTTTCAGACAGTGGTGAAGTACATTCATCTGTATTTATTTTGTCGTGTTCGTCCATATTATTTCTCCTTTTTGTCCTTATTGACAGTGCGTGGGTCTTGGGGTATCTGAATCTGAAACTCTGTATATTCGCCATAAACGCTTTTAACAATGATATGACCATTATGAAGATGTACAATTTTTCTTGATATAGACAAACCGAGTCCGAGACCTGTTGCGTCCTTTCCCCTTGATGAATCAGTTTTATAGAAGCGGTCAAAAACCTGTTGTATCTCTGAATTTTTAAGACCTTCACCTGTATTTCTTATACCAATCGTGCATATATTATCATTTTTATCAAAAGAAAATGAAAGTGTTCCGCCCTTGTTAACAAATTTTACGGCGTTTTCCACTAAATTATAAATAACCTGTTGCATCAAATCGGGGTCGACAACGGCACTAAGACGGTTACTGTCGAGTTCTTCAACCTGAAGCTTCTTGTCTTCGATTTTTTTCTCAAACATTAGAACGACTTTTATGACCAAATCAGTTAAATTTGTTTCCTTGAAATTTGGAGACATAGTACCTGATTCAAATCGGCTCATATTAAGCATTGACGATATTAAAATTTTTAGACGTTGTATTTCATGTGAAACAAGAATCAAATATTCCTGCTGTTTGCTTTTTTTAATAGTACCATCAAGAATACCGTCAACAAATCCGCCGATTGTCGTTATAGGAGTACGAAGTTCATGAGATACATTGGCAATAAATGTATTGCTTACCTCCTCGCTTTTCTCTATATTTGAAGCCAAAGTGTTGACACGTTCAGAAATATGCTGTAAACTTGGTGATAAATCAGTAGTAAGTTTTTCAGAAAAATCTCCTTTGGTATATTTTTCGATAATTCTTAACATATCATTTTCAAAAGCTCCGTATTTACAGATTTTTCTTTTGAATGATATATAGAATATCATTAATGCAACAATTGCCAGAACTGTATATGCAAGGGTGATTTTTATCGTGAATTTGTCGATATTGTCTGTCCCACAGTATACAAGCAGGTATGAAGCTGTATTTTTTTCATCAGGGTCAATATAGAATTCTTTTCCGAAAAGAAGATAAGGTTCATTATTTGAAAGTGAAGAAGAAGAAAGTTCAAGGATTTCATTATTAAAAGCAATACGAATCCGAAGACTTTCATCAAAGAAACCGGAGTCTTCAGAATCAGGGATAAGACATTTTTCATTATTGTCATAGAGGAAAATTTTTACGTTATGATTATCCATGAGTTTCTGTCTTAGACTGTCAGAATATTTAATATATCTGTTTTTATCAGATTTATATTCATCGCTGATACAGTTTATGAAAAAGTTTCCTACTGATTTTAAGTCTTCCAACCTTGAATTTTTATAGAATAAGGAACAGATATTCACAATTAAAACACCGAGAACTGTTACGGCAGAAATGATGATAATCATTATAAACCGGAAAAGTTTATAATAATAGCTGTCTTTGATGTTCAAATATAATCACCGCCAAAATCAAACAGGGGACGGCTGAAAGTCCCCTGAAAAATTATTCATCTTCTTCAGCTTCAAATTTATAGCCAACGCCCCATACGGTTTTGAGTGCCCATTTTTCTGAAACGCCCTCAAGTTTTTCACGCAGACGCTTGATATGAACATCAATTGTACGTGAATCTCCGTAGTATTCAAAGCCCCAGACTTCGTCAAGGAGTTGGTCACGTGTATAAACCCTGTTTGGATTTGATGCAAGATAGTAAAGAAGTTCAAGCTCTTTCGGAGGAGTATCAATATTTTTTCCGTTTACTCTCAGTTCATATCGGGTCATATTAACAGAAAGCTTATCATATCTTACTTCCTTTATTTCAGGTTCAAGATTGATATTTCCTGCTCTTCTTGTGACAGCGTTGATACGTGCAATAACTTCTTTTGCATCAAAAGGTTTGACTATATAGTCATCTGCACCCAATTCAAGACCTATAACCTTGTCAATAGTTTCACCTTTGGCAGTAATCATAATTATAAGAACATTTGACTTCTTTCGGATTTCTCTGCAAACCTGCCATCCGTCCATACCGGGAAGCATTATATCAAGGAGAACCATATCAGGCTTCAGGGCATTGAATTTAACTACAGCTTCTTCTCCGTCATGAGAAAGAATAACGCTGTAACCATCTTTTTCAAGGTAAAGTCTGAGTAAATCGCATATATTTTTATCATCATCAACAATTAAAACCTTAAGGCTCTTTTCATTTGCCATTTTCTTCATTCCTTTCAATATATAATTATATAAATATATTATACAGCAGATAACCTGAAATGTCAATATTAAATTTTTTGATTTGTATATATTTTTTTAATTAAAAGCCGTCCTTATTCAAAGGACGGCTTTTTTCAGTCTTTAGGATTATTGTTTGTTGTCATTCTTATATCCGGAGCAGGTGTTCCGGTATTTTTCGGTTTCATCATAGCAGCCTGTGGGTCAAGTTTAAGGATAAGGTTTTTTATTTCTTCATCAAGAGTAAGATTGAAAAGTATCTTGAGAGCCTGCAAAGCATTTGGAATATCTTTTCCTCCCATATAGTGAGAGGCAAGTTTTGCAGCCGTATCGATGACTTTCTGGTCAGGACCAAAATTTATATCATATTTTTCCATTGTCTTGATTATCTTGTCCCTTGTCGGCATTACAGCAGGAGTACCTTTCAGGTCGGCTGCATGACGTATTTCAAGCGGAATTGCAGGATTCGGAGCAAACATACTGCTTGCGGAATAGAAAATAATAGCATCTTCATATTCACCAAAATCTGTAAGGGTATATCCTATATTTGCATAGCATCTTGCAATTGCTATAGGAGATGAAGCGATTGCGAGAGTCTGACGGGTTGTTTCAAAAACCATTTTTCTGTTGCGGAGAATTTTATAAATTTCAGTAAGTTCAAATCTTGGACCGACATCAACAGGATTATATTCCACAGCACGTTCAAGCACCGGAATAGCATCAATATTTGCACCTGTTTCAATAAGCAGATATGCATATGTTGTAAGATATGATGCAAAATCGAAAGGAGTGCGGTTGAGAGTTTTGTCTTCCTTGAAAAGATACTGGTAGAGATTGTCTTCAAACGGATTGCGGAAAGAGACAAATTTTGCGGTATCATTTTCAGTATATTCGAGAGTAATTTTCTTATAAAGTCTTTCGGCAAGCGGAACAGCTTCAATAATCTGTTTTTCGTTAATCATGCCGATTATTTTATTATACATTTCATCAAGTCTCATACCGTCGATATGAGTAAGACGAGCAATTTCCTTACGGCGTTCTTCGGGCATATTTTCAAGCAGAAGCTCCCCGACTGCCTTTAATCCTTCAATATTACCGGCATTGGCGAATTTTTCGCCCTCTTTTCTGAGAATCCTGTCGTTTTCTTCAGGTGAATTGCCAAGCAGTTTTTTAAGTTCTGTAATTATTTCATTGTATTCCATTAATTTACCTCATAATGTAATTTATTTTTTTCTTTTTGCCATTTCCTTCTGGAATTTGGCATCAATTTTCTGCTGTTTTTTGAGTGCCTTCTGGTCAGCTTTTGAAAGCGGTACATCCATCATATTTGCAGATGGTGATTTGCTTGCAGATGGTACAGGTGAAGAGAAAGAGCCACTGTTTTTTTGCGGAGCTTTATATTCGTTAAATACAGGTATGTTCTGTTTGAGTTTTGCTTCAGCTTCTTTTTTCTCCTTGAGGGAATTATCTCCGAGCTGTGAAAGAACATCTTCAATAGAGTCAAGAACATTTGTTTTTGGTTTTAATCCTTGTGTTTCAGTGAGACTTTTATTGGCATATTCCTTTGATTCAGAGATGGCACTTATAAATGCCTGTGAAGTTGAACGGGCGTGTGGATTTGTAGCAATTTTTGAAACATTTGCAGAAACAGGTGAACCTTTTGCAGCTTCAGCAGCAGCGATTCTTTGTCCGGGGGTCATGTTCATTGAAGAAGTAGGAATTTCCTGTGCAGCAGCAACAGCTTCCTGAAGTCTTGTATTTTTATTATACATTGTTGATGCAGGAGCAACTGGAGAAGGTGTGGGAGTAACAGGTATAGACATACTCTGCTCCAGAATCGGAATAAAAATTGGCTGACCATTTTGGTCGTATCCCTGAAGCTGCATCTGAACATATGTATATATCGGCTGACCATTCTGGTCGTATCCTGTAAGCTGAGGAACAGACATAATTTGTCCCATAGCTCCGGCAGAAGCTATAGGCTGAACCGGAGGCGGTGTGGTCTGTTGTATAGGCGGAGGGGTAATATACTGAATTGGAGGTGGTACAAACTGCTGAACAGGCGGAGGTGTAATCTGTTGAACTGGAGAAGGTGTTGCTTGTTTTATAGGTTGTGTATTAAGTGCAGTGACAGCTTCAGAAATATCATCAATTACAGGAGTTGTAACCGGTTGTGCATATTCGGGAACTGATGTTCTGATTGCTTGTTTTTCTTTAATATCCGTAGTATAAATATCTTCAATTTCGGGAGTATCAAAATCATCAGAGACGGGAACAGCAATATCTTCAATTTCGGGAGTATCAAAATCATCAGAGACAGGAACAGAAATATCTTCGATTTCAGGAGTATCAAAATCATCAGAGACGGGAACAGCAATATCTTCGATTTCAGGAGTATCAAAATCATCAGAGACAGGAACAGAAATATCTTCGATTTCAGGAGTATCAAAATCATCAGAGACAGGAACAGAAATATCTTCGGTTTCAGGAGTATCAAAATCGTCAGGGACGTGAACAGAAATATCTTCAATTTCGGGAGTATCAAAATCGTCAGGGACGTGAACAGAAATATCTTCGATTTCGGGAGTATCAAAATTGTCAAAGATGGGAACAGCAATATCTTCAATTTCGGGTTCAGACTGTAATATGTTTGATAATTGTTTTTCATCTGAATGGCTTGAAAATAAATCATCTTCTGTCTGTATGTTTTTTGATTCCAAAGAGAACATACTTAAAATATCGTCTTCATTTTTGTAAGATTCAGGCGGAACATTTACATCAGGACTTTTTTGAATAGATTTAACGACAGATGAAATGTCATCAATTACAGGTAACTTTTCAGGTTCTTCATAATCGTCAGTTTTTGCAGGTGAAGAAATTGAAAATTGTGCAAGAAAATCTTCTTCATCGTCATCATCTACAATGTTTTCAGCAGATATATTTTCATCCGATTTTTGAATAGCAAACTGTGCTAAAAAATCATTTTCCGGCTCCGGTTCAAAGTCAGGTTCTTCCTGTGGTTTTCTGATTGCAAACTGATTGAGAAAATCATCTTCTTGTTCGGATTCGGCGGGTTTATCAGGTTCAGATTGGGATTTTTGAATAGCAAACTGTGCAAGGTCATCAGTATAGACAGGATTTTTATTGTTTTCCGAGTTATTGTTTACTGTAACAGATTCTGCTGTTTCAGGTTCTGGTTCAGTATATTGTCCGGTTGGTTTTACTTCAAGTTCGGAAAGTGCAACAAGACCATCTTCATCAAGACCCTTTTTTGCACGCATTCTTTCTTCTTTAAGAAGAAGTTTCATTTCTTTTGAATCGGCTTTGATAATTTCTTTTGCAATTTTGGATTTGCATTTTTCACAGGTAATTTCACCAAGGTCAGTCATTTGTCCGCTTCGGTGATAACGTGAAGCAGTATCAGGCTTAAGCAGGTTGATACCACAGCCGGTTTTTTTGTCATTAAATGTTCCATGTACAATGTCATTGAAAGAAGCTGTAACAAGTGTAATTTTCATGGCGTTCTCCGTTTCTGCGGAATGTCCGCATATTTTCGCTTTGACGGCAGCGAAGAGCCGATTTATTCCAAAAAAGCCTTCACGCCTGAAATTATTTGCGCAAAAGCATACTATACAAATATTATAACTCATACAGAAAAAAAAATCAACACTTTCTAATAAATAAAATTATATAATTATACTAAAAATAGAATTTTCAGCAAAAATAACAAATCGTTATCTGATTTTTTGTCAAAAATTCACTTGATAAAGATAAGGTTGTTTATAATTATCCAAAAAAAGTTTTTATAAAAAATAAAAATACTATTGCAGTATTTTTTGATTTGTAGTATAATAAGAAGTGTATTTATTGTTATCGAAGCATAAAGGCTTTATGTATTGCTTCGGGACTGGAGGTTATTTATGAAACTCGTTTCTGTAGTTGTACCATGCTACAATGAAGAAGAGGTTCTCCCAATGTTTTATGAGGAGATAATAAAAGTTACCAATGGAATGAAAGCTGAGCATTCTGAACTTGAGTTTGAGTTCCTTTTTATCAATGACGGTTCAAAGGACAGAACACTTGAAATTTTCAGAGAGCTTACGGACAGGGACAAGCGTGTGAGATATATTTCACTTTCAAGAAATTTCGGTAAGGAATCTGGTATGTATGCAGGCTTGAAGAATGCAAAAGGTGATTATGTTGTTATTATGGATGCTGATTTGCAGCATCCGCCGGAGTTTATTCCTCAGATGTATAATTATGTTAAGGATGGCGAATATGATTGTGCTACCACGAGACGTGTGAGTCGTAACGGTGAATCAAAGGTGCGTTCATGGTTTGCAAGACTGTTTTATAAAATAATGAACAAAATTTCTGATACTGAAATAGTTGATGGTGCACAGGATTTCCGTTTCATGACAAGACAAATGGTTGATGCAATTCTTGAAATGTCGGAATACAACAGATTCTCAAAGGGTATTTTCAGTTGGGTAGGATTCAGAGTAAAATATATGCCATATGAAAATGTTGAGCGTAAAGCGGGAACAACATCATGGTCATTCTGGGGATTATTCAAATATTCTCTTGAAGGCATTATGGCATTTTCAACATTTCCGTTGTCATTATCAGTTTTTCTTGGAATATTGTGTATAATAATTGCCCTTATAGTTTTTGTTGTCGGAATTATCGTTACTGCTGTCAATCCGTTTAAAGCATTCGGCTGGTATGTGATAGCATCAACTGTATTGACAGTCGGCGGACTTATAATGCTCTGTCTGGGAATTATGGGACTTTACCTTGCAAAAATGTATCTTGAAGTCAAGAAGCGTCCTGTGTATATTGCCGGAGAAACTGATGAGGATTATAGGAATCGCAAAAAGGCTGAATAATGAATAAACGTACAAGACTTATTGTTTCTCTGCTTTTTGTTGTAATTATTATTTTGGCTGCTGCAATTATAAAATTCTACGTAAGTGTTCCGGATAATACGCTAAGTACAGAAAATCAGGCCGAAATTGTAAAAACAATTGAGACTGACAATTGTGGAAATATTATTTTCAGCGATGGAAAGGGCGGATTCGGTATTACTAATTCAGGAAAAATTATAGTTTCTCCAGAATGGCATGAACTTTCTTTTGCAGGTGACGGAATATGCATCGCATCAAAAAAAGTCAGCGGAAAACTTCTTTATGGCTGTATTGATTTTGAAGGCAATATTATTCTTCCGTTTATATACAGCAGCATTACAAAATATGATGTAGGAAATCTTACTGTATATTGTGCTGAAAGTTCTTCTGACGGTTTATATGTTCTGTACAATAAAAATTTTATGCCGTTGTTTCGTCAGTCATGGAATTCCTGTTCATTTGATGATGAAGAAATAGAACTTTCTGATAAAGCTGGTATTTATAAATATTCAGTGTCCTCTGGTGAAATGCTTTTTAAAACGGCATCACTTTCAGGGGATGTTATGGGGTTTCCATATAGTCTGAATATTTACAGCCGTGTATTGCTTTCAAAGCTTTCTGTGCCGATGATTGAAAAAATGGTATATGATGCAGGAAAATATATTGAATATTCCTATACAGAGAAACAGGAAGCAATGTCAGGTGTTGATTATCAGAATATTGACAAGTTTATACCGCTTTTTAAAAACGATGAAAAAATAATTTCCAAAAAGTTTCTTGGAATTTCTGATATGCATATATATGCTATACGTCCTGAAAAAGGTATGACACGCTATGAGGTATCGGTTACTTCTGATACGGAAATAACTTATACTGATGATTCAGGAAAAATAAATTCGTTTCGTGATGAATTTAAATCATCAGTAATATTCAGCGGAAATTCTGAAACCAATTTATATATTGTTTCAGGAAAATCTGAACTTGATTCGCCTGAATATCCTGTGCCGCCGAAAGATGAAGATGAAGTTGATGGCGGAAATTAAGAAATATTTATGGATGAATAAAGTTATATATTTAATTTTTTAGAAATGGAGTGTTTTGTTATGTCAAAAAAAGCTGCTGTCATTATGGGAAGCGACAGCGATTTTCCTGTAGTGAAATCTGCACTTACAGAACTTAAAAAGTATGGCGTTGAATTTGAATGCCGTGTTATGAGTGCACACCGTACGCCAGCTGAAGCTGCTGAATTTGCTTTAGATGCAAAGAATAACGGCTTTGGAGTGATAATCTGTGCTGCCGGTATGGCTGCTCATCTTGCAGGTGTCATTGCTGGTCATACAACATTGCCTGTTATAGGCATACCTATGAAATCTGCTGCATTGGAGGGTATGGACGCACTTCTTGCAACAGTAATGATGCCGCCTGGAGTACCTGTTGCTACAGTAGGTATTAACGGTGCAAAGAACGCCGCTGTGCTGGCTGTGCAGATTCTCGCACTTTCAGATGATGAGCTTGCTGAAAAGCTTATTTCCGAAAAGCAGAAAATGGCTGAAAGTGTAAAGGAAAAAGATGCTGCTCTTCAGGCAGAAATCGCAAATCTTTAATTAATATTGTTTATCTGTTCACAAAGATGTGAACTCTCATATATTCAAGGAGGAAAATAAAATGGAAAATTTAACAAAAATGGAACAGCTCTATGAGGGAAAAGCAAAGAAGGTTTATGCTACAAATGACCCGAATCTAGTAATTGTTGATTATAAGGATGATGCAACTGCTTTTAACGGTGAGAAGAAAGGTACGATTTCAGGCAAGGGTGCAATTAATAACAGGATGACAAACTATATGTTCAAAATGCTTGAAAAAGAGGGTGTGCCTACTCATCTTGTAGAGGAAATCAGCGACAGGGAAACCATTGTAAAAAAAGTTTCAATCGTTCCGCTTGAAGTCATTATCAGAAATGTAGCTGCCGGAAGTTTTTCAAAGAGAATGGGCGTTGAAGAGGGTACAAAGCTCCTTACTCCTATTCTTGAATTCAGCTATAAAAATGATGATTTGGGCGACCCGTTTATAAATGATTACTATGCTCTTGCACTTGGTCTTGCAACCAGAGAAGAAATTGACACCATTGCAAAGTATGCATTCAAGGTAAATGAGTTTATGGTTAATTTCTTTAAGAATCTCAATATTGACCTTATTGACTTCAAAATTGAATTCGGAAGAACTTCTGACGGTACTATAATTCTTGCTGACGAAATTTCTCCTGATACCTGTCGTTTCTGGGACAGCACAACTCATGAAAAACTTGATAAAGACCGTTTCCGCAGAGATATGGGAGGCGTTGAAGAAGCTTATCAGGAAATTATGAAGAGACTTATGGGAGAATAATTTATGGGCGGATTTTTTGGTGCAGCAACTAAAAATGACTGCATTACTGATGTTTTTTTCGGAACTGATTACCATTCTCACCTTGGTACCCGTCGTGGAGGTATGACTTCATATTCTGAAGACAACGGTTTTCAGAGAAGTATTCACAGCATTGAAAACTCGCCTTTCAGAACCAAATTTGAAAATGATGTTGTAAACATGAGAGGCAAGCTTTGCATCGGATGTATAAGCGATACAGACCCGCAGCCTATTATGGTGCGTTCAAAGCTTGGGCTTTATGCCATCTGCTCTGTTGGAATTATACGCAATTCTGATGTTCTTGTTGATGAGCTTTTACAGAAAGGCTGTGCGAATTTTGAAACCATGAGCAGCGGAAACATAAACTCAGGTGATTTAATCGGTGCACTTATTGCCCAGAAAGATAATTTTGTAGATGGCATACGCTATGCCCAGAGCAAAATTGAGGGTACAATGTCACTGATTATACTTACCAAGAACAGTATTATTGCTGCCCGTGATGCTTATGGCAGACTTCCGATTATTGTCGGAAAACGCTGGGACGGATACTGTCTTTCAACTGAATCATTTGCTTTCCAGAAGCTTGGCTATGAAACTTTTAAGGAACTTCAGGCAGGTGAAATTGTGAAAATTACTTCCGATGGCTGTGAAATTCTTGCAGAGGGCGATTCTTCTAAAATGAAAGTTTGTACATTTCTGTGGACTTATTACGGTTATCCGACTGCCTGCTATGAGGGTGTGAATGTTGAGGTTATGCGTACACGCAACGGCGAGATTATGGCTGAAAATGATATAGCAGCAGGCAGGCTTCCTGATGTAGATTATGTCTGCGGTGTGCCGGATTCCGGTACTCCTCATGCTATAGGATATGCCAACAGAAGTGGTATACCATTTGCACGTCCGTTTATAAAGTATACTCCGACATGGCCGAGAAGTTTCATGCCGGCTAATCAGAGCATGAGAAATGTTGTTGCAAAAATGAAACTTATTCCTGTTCATGAACTTATTGAGGGAAAGAAACTTCTATTTGTAGACGACAGTATAGTGCGTGGTACGCAGATGCGTGAAACTGTAGAGTTTCTGTATGAAAACGGTGCAAAGGAAGTACATATGCGTTCAGCGTGTCCGCCTATTATGTATGGCTGCAAATATCTTAATTTCTCAAGAAGTCACTCTGAACTTGAACTTATTGCACGTCAGATTATTGACGAGTTTGAAGGTGAAGAGGGCGTAAAATATCTTGCCGAATACAGTGATACAAATACTGAAAGAGGAAAGAAGCTCCGTGATGAGATATGTCGCAGACTTAAGCTTACTTCTCTGGAGTTTCAGTCGCTTCCCGGTAAGATTAAAGCTGTTGGACTTCCTGAATGTAATCTTTGTAAATACTGCTGGAGCGGTAAAGAATAAATTAAAAAATATAAACAGCGGCAGGAGGAGGTTGCTTATCGCTTCCTGCCCGATTTATTAAAATTAAAGGAGTAAAATTGCTATGAATAACAGTTTTTCTGAAAGCTATAAAAAAGCGGGAGTTGATGTTACTGCCGGTTATAAGTCAGTTGAGCTTATGAAAAAGCATATTGCAAAAACCATGCTTCCCGGCTGTATATCAGGTATCGGCGGTTTTGGCGGACTTTTTGAGCTTGATATGACAGGTATAAGCAAACCTGTTCTTGTTTCAGGTACTGACGGAGTAGGCACTAAAATCAAGATTGCTTTTATAATGGATAAGCATGATACAGTCGGCATTGACTGTGTTGCAATGTGCGTAAATGATATTATCTGTTGCGGAGCTAAACCGCAGTTTTTTCTTGATTATATTGCCTGCGGAAAGAATATTCCTGAAAAAATTGCTGAAATTGTATCAGGCGTTGCAGAAGGATGCGTACAGGCAGAATGTGCATTAATCGGAGGTGAAACTGCTGAGCATCCCGGACTTATGCCTGAAGATGAATACGACCTTGCCGGATTTTCTGTCGGTGTTGTTGACAAAGACAAGATTTTACAGCCTGATACACAGAAAGCCGGAGATATTCTGATTGCTGTAAAGTCAAGTGGTGTACATTCAAACGGCTTTTCACTTGTAAGACGTGTATTTGATGTAAATGAACAGAAACTCAATATGTACTTTGATGATTTGGGTGCAACACTTGGCGAAACTCTTCTTACTCCGACAAGAATCTATGTAAAAGCAGTTATGAAGCTTATTGATGCTGTAGAGGTAAAATCAATTTCACATATTACAGGTGGCGGATTTTATGAAAATATCCCTCGTTCACTTCCGGATAATCTTTCTGCGAAAATTGAAAGAAATGCTGTTCAGGTGCTTCCGATTTTCGATTTGATTGCAAGATGCGGAAGTATTCCGGAACGTGATATGTTCAATACATTCAATATGGGTGTCGGCATGATTGTTTCAGTTGATAAGAATGACGCTGACAAGGCAATTGAAGCTATCAGGTCAGCAGGTGAAGAGGCTTATATTCTCGGTGAACTTGTTGAATCTGAAGAAGGCGTAATCATTTGCTGAATATACTTAATATATCAGGCGGAATTATTATACTGTTCGGAATTGCTCTCGTTATTATAGGTGTTTTTCTATGCAGGAAGCGTATATCATATGAAGACGGTTTTATTCCTTCCGAAGCTGAAATTATTACCATGGATTCAAAAATTTCAATAGTGATTATAAATCTGATTCCCATTATAGCAAAAGAATACCGTCCGATTATACATTTTTTTACACAGGAGGGTAAAGAAATCCGCACTTCTATGCCCTATACAATAAAAATGTCTGATGAGTGCAGAGAATTTTTTCAGATGTATGAATCCCATACGGCAATAACTGTAAGATATAATCCGGAAAAGCCGAATGAGATTTATTATCATTCAAAAAAGAATTTTCGTATAAGGGAAGTTGTATATAAATTTTTTACAGCGGCTGTACTTGTATTTCTGGGTTCGTTCATGATTTGGGGCAGTACGCTTGTCTGAATAAGAGGGTGCAGGTATGAATGTTGAGAAAATTGATTATATATGGGCGGTATTGTCATTTATAACAGTCGGTGTTACATACCATTTCGGCTGTTTGCTTTATGGTATTTTAGGAATATATTTTCTTATGGTTCTGTTGTTTCTTTATCATATATTTGAAATAAAAAAACGACTGAAAAATACTGTTGCTGTTTATGGAAGAATTACTGGTTATCATACTGCCAGAGGTTCGGGGATACATTATTATCCTGTTGTGAACTATGAAACAGAAGATGGCAGGGAAATAAATTCAGTTTATACTATTGCAGATTCTGAACAGAAGTATGATATAGGCGATGAGGAAATGATTTGTTATGACCCTGATGACCCGCTTTTCTTCTACTTTGCAAACAGAGAAGCGGAACTGACTGCCAATTATTACAGATATATGATTTTTGGGGGAATACCTGCACTTTTTATACTCATAGCAATTCTTGCGTATTAAGGAGGTGAAATTCATGAAAAATATAGTTGTTCTTGTTTCGGGCGGAGGTACAAACTTGCAGGCTCTTATTGATGCTGAAAAAAACGGAGAAATCAAGGGCGGAAAGATTACCTGTGTCATATCATCAAATCCGAATGCTTATGCATTGGAAAGAGCTGAAAATAATTTCATAAATACAAGGGTTATACCACGAAGGGAATATGCCGACAGCAAATCCTACAGCATGGCAGTACTTGATGCACTTGATGAGGAAAAGGCTGATTTGGTGGTACTTGCCGGATTCATGACTATTCTTGATGAGTGTATCACAAGCAAATATGCATATAAAATAATAAATGTTCACCCTGCACTTATTCCGTCTTTCTGTGGAGAGGGCTATTATGGACTTAAAGTTCATGAGGCTGCACTTGCTTATGGAGTAAAATTAAGCGGTGCGACTATTCATTTTGTAAATGAAAAAGCAGATGCAGGTGCAATAATTTTACAGGGTGTTGTAGAGGTAAAAAAAGATGATACTCCTGAAATACTCCAGAAACGTATTATGAAAAACGTGGAATGGAAACTACTTCCTGAAGCTGTATCTCTTTTCTGTCAGGACAGAATTGAAATTGTTGACGGAAAGGCTTATATTACAGAATGAAGAAATTACTTACGTAATTGATTTATCTTTTTATGTGTGCACCTGTGATTATCGCAGCGGCGAAATATCTGTTGCATTTGAAAACTGTGATGTTTAAAATTTAGTTGATGGCATATATATGTTTGCCTGTCAGCATTCTTGAATTTTACGGATATTCCTAAAATTAATTATAATCAGAAACGTATCTGAAATTTCAACAGTTTCAACATCGGATTCGTTGAAACAGTTTGAAAGAAATTATAAAAGTTACAAAGAAATGTAAATTGTCTAAATATTGTGAAGATGAATAAAATATAAAGGAGATTTTTATTATGATTAAACTTGATTTGGCAAAAGAATTGAGCTCAAATGCATACCCCGGAAGAGGCATTGTAATAGGAAAGTCAGAATGCGGAAAGTACGCTGTTACAGGCTATTTTATCATGGGAAGAAGCGAGAACAGCCGTAACCGTGTTTTTGTTGAGGACGGTACGGGAATCCGCACGCAGGCTTTTGACCCTTCAAAGCTCTCAGACCCGCATCTTATTATCTATGCCCCTGTAAGAGTTCTGGGCAATAAACTTATCGTTACAAACGGAGACCAGACTGATACTATTTATGAATTAATGGATAAGCAGTTTACTTTTGAACAATCTCTCCGCACACGTGAATTTGAGGATGATGCTCCGAATTATACCCCCAGAATTTCAGGTATTCTCAGATTTGAGGAAAACGGTTTCAATTATGCAATGTCAATTCTGAAAAGTGCAAACGGAAATCCTGAATCCTGCCAGAGATATACTTTCAGCTACAGTAATCCTGTTGCCGGTGAAGGTCATTTTATTCATACTTATATGGGTGACGGAAATCCACTTCCGAGCTTTGAGGGTGAACCCAAGCTTGTCGGTATTTCAGGAAGTATTGATGAATTTACTGATATGCTTTGGAATAATCTCAATGAAGATAATAAAGTTTCTCTCTTTGTACGCTATGTAAATCTTGAGAATGGTTCTGTTGAAACAAGAATAGTCAATAAAAATAAATAATATTATTCTCTGATAAGGATTGAGAAATATGACTGATTATATGAGCCTGATAAATTTTGACGATTCCGTTTCATTGACATTCTGTATTGAGAATGAAAAAATCATGACTATCGGCGAAGAGCTTGAGAAAATAAACGGAAATGCCTATATGAACGGCTATAACTAAGAAGCTCTTCTCAATTGTTATATTGAGCTTAATACAACCGAATTTGCCGGTGCTTTTGAGACCAACTCTAAATTTGGTATGTATTCCGCTAATGATATGAAAATAAATCATACATATGATTCCAATGACAAGCTTATTGAAACCCGACAATATGATGAAGGCAGTCTTTTATGGTATGAATTACATGAATATGAATTTTATAAATAATTTTTAAGGAGGACATTATTATGTCAAACGAAATGCAGTTAAAATATGGTTGTAATCCGAATCAGAAGCCGTCAAGGGTTTATATGGCAGACGGTTCAGAACTTCCAATAGAAGTGCTTTGCGGAAAGCCGGGATATATTAATCTCCTTGATGCTCTCAACGGCTGGCAGCTGGTAAAGGAGTTAAAGACAGCTACAGGCGTATGTGCCGCAACTTCTTTTAAGCACGTTTCTCCTGCCGGTGCAGCAATTGGCAGACCGCTTTCTGATGATTTGAAAAAAATTTATTGGGTAGATGACTTGGGTGAGCTTACTCCGCTTGCAAGTGCATACGCAAGGGCAAGAGGTGCGGACAGAATGTCATCATACGGTGATTTTATCGCACTTTCAGACAAGGTTGATGTATGTACTGCTAAAATGATTCAGCGTGAGGTTTCAGACGGAGTTATAGCTCCTGATTATGATGATGAAGCACTTGAGATTCTTAAGTCAAAGAGAAAGGGTACTTATTGTATTCTTAAAATAAATGAGAACTATAAGCCTGCTCCGATTGAAACAAAACAGGTTTACGGCGTATCTTTTGAGCAGGGCAGAAACGAACTTGATATAAACAGGGAACTGCTTGCAAATGTTGTTACTGAAAATAAGGATATTCCTGATGACAAACTTGATGACCTGCTTATCTCACTTATTACATTGAAATATACCCAGTCAAATTCTGTATGCTATGTAAAGGACGGACAGGCAATCGGTATCGGAGCAGGTCAGCAGTCAAGAATACATTGTACACGTCTTGCTGGACAGAAGGCTGATAACTGGTGGCTCAGACAGTCTCCGCAGGTTATGGGACTTCAGTTTGTTGACGGAATACGACGTGCTGACCGTGATAATGCTATTGATGTTTATATCGGTGATGAATATGAAGATGTTCTCCGTGAGGGTGAATGGCAGAGAATCTTCAAGGTTAAGCCTGAAGTTTTCACTTCAGAAGAAAAAAAGGCTTGGCTTGCAAAAAATACAGGCGTATGTCTTGGCTCAGATGCATTTTTCCCGTTCGGAGATAATATTGAACGTGCTAAAAAATCGGGTGTTGAGTATATTGCTGAACCGGGCGGTTCTATACGTGATGACAATGTAATTGAGACCTGCAATAAGTATAACATCGCTATGGCATTCACAGGTATCAGACTTTTCCATCATTAATAAGAGAATTATTATTATGTCAAAGGATAGAATATTGAAAAACATGGCAGTTATTTCTGCTATACTTTCGGGGATTTCTGTATTATTAGGCTGTATATGTGTGATTTTTCCGAAGTTATGCAGTGCATTCTTTTTTATGGATTTACAAGATTTGAAAAGCTATTCTCTTGGTCCGGCCATGCCGTTTATGTTTATCACTGCTTTACTTCCTCTTATGCTGTCAGGAATTGCTGTATTCAGTGCGGTATCAGGTAATATGAAATATATTAAGGGCATTATAACTGCTGTACTGGCTGTTGCATATTCGATTGTTTTAGCTGTTATGAAGAGTTGGTTTTATTCTATTTCTTTGAGATTATGTGCATATGAGGGAACAGAGATGGTAGCATTATTAAGCGGAGTAAATACATTATTGGGCTTTATAAGTTGGCTGAATTTTTTCTCTGTATTGCTTTTGGTGAGTGTGTCGGCAATTGAAATTTATGTTTCAAAGAAAAATGAAAATTAATAAGGTGATTAAAGGGGCATTATATTATAACAAATGATAAATTCAAAAATTCAGAAGATATATTATTTTAAAAATTATTGCAGTAATTACTGTAATTGATGCTGTAAGATTGTTTAATTTTGACAAATAGATTAATTCTCTGATTTGCCTTAAATATAATATCTGTAAATGTTATTAATGGTGTCAGGAGATTGGTATATGATATAGCTTTGATTATAAATATTACATTATGGAATCTTATTCTGCCAATAAGCCTGACCGTGCTGTATATTGTTTTTTCAGCATGAAACATGAAAGAAAATAAGGAGGTTATTCCCATGAAAAATATACTTGTAGTAGGCAGCGGCGGTCGTGAACACGCCATTATCATGAAACTTGCTGAAAGCAGGCACGTTGGCAAGCTTTACTGTACTCCGGGAAACGGCGGTATATCAAAATATGCGGAGTGTTTTAATATTTCTGCAACTGATATTGACGGGGTTGTTTCTCTTGCAAGGGAGCTTAAGCCTGATATGGTTGTCGTTGCTCCTGATGACCCGCTTGTACTGGGCATGGTTGACGCTTTGCAGGCTGATGGCTTCATGACTTTCGGTCCTAAATCAGATGCCGCTGTTATTGAGGGTTCCAAGGTATTCTCCAAAGAACTTATGAAGAAATACAATATTCCGACAGCTTTCTATGAAGTTTTCACGGAGAGCGAAAAAGCTGTTGCTTATCTTAAGGAACAGAACAGCTACCCTGCTGTTATCAAGGCTGACGGTCTTGCACTGGGTAAAGGCGTTATTATTGCACAGAATGAGGAAGAGGCTGTCAAGGCTGTTCATGATATGATTGATGAACTGAAATTCGGTAAAAGTTCTGCCAGAATAGTTATTGAAGAATTTCTGACAGGTCCGGAAGTTTCTGTCCTTTCGTTTACGGATGGTAAGACTATAGTTCCCATGATTTCATCTATGGACCATAAACGTGCATTGGACGGCGATAGGGGACTTAATACCGGCGGTATGGGTACAGTTTCACCAAATCCGTACTATACAAACGAAATTGCAGAGGAATGCATGGAAAAAATATTTATTCCCACTATGAATGCTATGAACGCCGAAGGACGTACTTTTGAAGGTTGTCTTTATTTTGGGCTTATGCTTACTCCGAAAGGACCAAAGGTTATTGAGTATAACTGCCGTTTCGGAGACCCGGAAACACAGGTTGTACTGCCTATGCTTGATGCTGATTTGTATGAAATTTTTGAAGCAATTTATAATCATGAGCTTGATAAGCTGGATATAAAATGGCACAGCGGTTCTTGTGCTTGTGTAGTAATGGCAAGCGGCGGTTATCCTGAAAGCTATCCCAAGGGCATTGTTATGAATGGCTTTGATGACAAAGGACAGATTGAAAATTGTTTTGTGTATCATGCAGGTACGAAGCTTGATGAAAACGGCAGATTTCTTACTAATGGCGGGCGTGTTATAGGAGTAACTGCAAAGGGAGAAAATTTACAGTCTTCACTTGATGCGGCTTATAATGGAGTTAAAAATATTACCTTTGAGGGTGCACACTATAGAACTGATATAGGTCAGCGTGCATTGAAAGCACTTGATTGATATTTATAAATTTACTGATACTGTAGGTAATATATTGAGTGAATGTGTTGAATTTTGTCAAAGTTCAAAAAGTATACCTGAAGTTTTATAATTGCAATTTTATTTGCAATGGATTTTGTCATTTTTTCATTTGTATATGTTTTTTTATATGCATTATTAGGTGATGGAATTATACAGTTAGTTTTTGGTATTGCGTTGATTGGGGGATTGTCCAGTTTTTCAATATCGGTTATAAGAATATTACTGATTCACTAAAATGTATGTTATACTATTGTGAATATAGGGATAACATTTTGAAAGGAGAAAATTATGCAGGAAAAACTGACCAAAGGTATATTCTTCGGACTTATCGGCAATATCTTTTTTGTTGTGTTTGGTCTGGTATGCTTATTGTATTATTATACTTATAATTCAGAAAGTTTCTTTTCAAGACTTCTGGAGGCTGTTGCGTACTGTACAGAAATTCTGGGCTTTGGATTGCTTATATATTCAGATTATCTGCTGATTGTCAGCATAAGGCTGAGACGCTTGCTGAAGATTAGTTTTTCTGCATATATTGTTATTGAAGCAGTAATGATGATGCTTGAGCTTAATTCTTACAGATTTGAATTTTACCAGCCGTATTCACTGCCTCTTGCTATTGTTCATGCTGTAGTTTCGGCATTGGTCTGTTTTGCATTTTTACAGCTTGACCCTGAAAATACAAAATATGAGATTGCAATTATTGTCTGTATAGCTCTGATACTTGCCGGAATGCTCGGAAATATTCTTGGAATAAGAATTTATTTCAGTATAATGGCAAATGCACTTGGATTTTCTGTAATGTTCGGCGGAATACATTTTTTAAGAAACCGTGAGGAAATAGAAATTGACTGCTATGGTGACAGGGCAAGAGTTGCTGAATTTAACAGCAGTACTCTTTTCAGCAATGATAATTCAGAAGAAGATAAATAAATAAAAAATCTGCCTGTAATATAAGTCAGGCAGATTTTTATTAATTATTTACAGATTAATACAATTTGATTTGTACAAAATGCAGAATTGAAAAATTATTTTTCTAAAAACAACTTTTTCAGGTTTAAAAATACCTGTTTTTTAACTCCTTTATGGAAGACGATTGAAAATCAGCTTTCAGAAAGGAGTTTTTTATTTGTCAGAGAAATTTTCAAAGGAGGTTGTTAATACATTCTGCTGTTATTATGTTATACTCGGCGATGCCGAAGAAGCGGCACTAAAAGCAGGTTTTCCGTCTGAAACAGCATTGCTTAATGGCATTGAATGTCTGAAAAGCAGTTCATGCAGGAAAAAAATTACTGAGCTTAAAAATATTCTTTCAGAAAATACTTCTGTAACGGCGGGGCTGAAACGTCTTGCTTTTGGAAACTGTAAGGACGCTGTTGTTTTGGCTTTTGCTGAGGAACTTCCACCGTCTCATGTAATTGAAAAGCTTGATTTATTCAATGTATCTGAAATCAGGCGGATAAAGGGTGGAGGGGTTGAGATAAAGATTTTTGACAGGCTTAAAGCTCTTGAAAAACTTTATGAGCTTGAAAATTCCCTTGACAGCAGGGATAAGGCTTCCGGACTTATTAATGCTTTAAGTCTTTCGGTGAAAGGAGGTGATGATTATGAGTATTGAATTATTTTCAGCAAAACAGCTTCTTACTATGAACTGGTGGCTTAACCGAAAATATTCGGGATATGACGCTATTATATGCGATGGAGCGGTAAGAAGCGGGAAAACACTTTCAATGTCACTCGGATTCATGGTGTGGGCAAATTCATTTTTTAACAATTCGGCATTTGCCATATGCGGAAAAACAGTGACATCTTTAAGAAGAAATGTTATAAATCCGCTTTTGTCCATGATTAAAGACTATGGATTTACCTGTGAAGAAAAGGTAAGCAAAAATCTGATTGACATAAGCTTTAATGGCAGAAAAAACAGATTCTATCTTTTCGGTGGTAAAGATGAGGGTTCAGCAGCTCTTATTCAGGGAGTAACTCTTTCAGGAATATTTCTTGATGAGGTTGTGTTGATGCCGCGTTCATTTGTTGAACAGGCCCTTGCAAGATGTTCTGTAAGCGGTTCAAAAATATGGTTCAACTGTAATCCTGACAATCCGTCACATTGGTTTTACAATGAATGGATAAAAAAACATGATGAAAAAAATGCATTGTATCTTCATTTTACAATGAATGATAATCCGTCACTTTCAGAAAAAGTAAAGAAACGTTATGAAAGGCTTTATTCAGGTGCATTCTATGAAAGATTTGTGCTTGGAAAGTGGGTTGCGTCAGACGGAATTATATATCCCATGTTTGACCGTAAAAAACATATATTCAGTGAAAATATTGAATGCAGCAAATATGTTGTTTCATGTGATTACGGCACGGTAAATCCCACATCCATGGGTTTATGGGGATTTTATGGGGGAACATGGCACCGCTTGAAAGAGTACTATTATTCTTCAAAAAAAGAAGGTTGTATGCGTACTGACGAAGAGCATTACAATGCACTTGAAAATCTTGTTGACGGCAAAGAGATAGCCAAAGTTATAGTTGACCCTTCAGCAGCAAGCTTTATTGAATGTATCCGACGGCATGGAAAATTCAAAGTAGTAAAGGCGGATAATGATGTTGTTACAGGCATAAGACGGGTCAGTACGGCACTTAAGGAAAATAAGCTTAAATTTCATGAATCATGCATTGATATTATAAGGGAATTCAATCTTTATCACTGGAATGAAAGAGCAGGCGAAGATGTTCCTGTAAAGGAAAATGACCACGCTATGGACGATATGAGATACTTTGTATCTGATATACTTAATAATAACAGGGAAAGCTTTTTTGCAGTCTCTGTATCAAGATAAAAAGGAGAAAGTCGAATGAAATTATTTCAGAAGAAAAAAATACCAAGAGCGGACCCCGAACTTTTTCAGGCTGAACGTGAAGTCGATGTACCGCTTAATCTGCCTCTTTTGGCTGAACCATTTGAAAAGGAGCTGTTTGACAGATTAAGATATGCTGTGCCTATTATTGATGCGGCTATCATGAAAATTATTCGTCTTACAGGCGGTTTCAGACTTGTAAGTTCAGATGAACAGTTTCAGGAACAACTTGAACGATTCTGCATTAATGTGCCTGTTGGACTTCAAAGCAAATCAATAGGCTGTTTTTCTGATACTTTTCTTGATAACCTGCTTACATACGGAAGTGCAGTAGGCGAAATAGTGATTGATGAACAGCAGCAGTGTATAGCAGGTCTCTGGAACGGAAATATATCTGATACAGTCATTACATCAGGTTCAGCACCTTTTGAAAGACAGTATGCTGTGAGGAATATGGATGGTTCACTTAAAAAAATATCTCATCCTGAACGCATTCTTTTTTCATCATTAACCGGTGGTTATTCGCTTTTAAGAGGACTTCCTGCACTCAGCGGTATTCTTTTAAGAATATATCAGTGTATCGGTCAGAATTTTGACAGGGCAGGAAATATACGCTATGCGGTTACATACAAGCCTAAAGAAAACGGAGATTTTGCCTATAGCAAAGAACGTGCCATGCAGATTGCAAAAGAATGGGCAGACGGCATGAACAGTTCAAAATACGGTCATGTCAAGGATTTTGTGGCTGTCGGAGATATTGATATTAAAGTTATAGGTGCAGACAATCAGCTTTTTGATACAAATGTACCTGTAAGACAGATTCTTGAACAGATAGTTTCAAAATTATCCATACCGCCGTTTTTACTTGGATTAAGCTGGAGTACAACTGAAAGAATGTCATCGCAGCAGGCGGATATTTTAACGTCTGAACTTGAATATTATCGTCGTCTTATCACGCCCATTTTATGTGAAATAGGTGATTCTTATTTATGTTCTGTAGGGGCGGACGCAGTATGTTCAGTTGAATGGGAAAACATAAATCTTCAGGATGAAGAATCACTTGCAGAGGCAAGACTTAAAAATGCACAGGCTGCTGAAATTGAAGCACGTCTGAAAAATAATGAAAATTAATTTATTTTATGGAGGATAAAATTATGTATAATGATATTAAACTTGAAAAAGGTATGTATAATCTCAGCGGAAAAAATTTTACATCAGTACTTGAAGAACTTGACCCGTCGGCAGCTTACATCGGTACAGACCTTGAACCGCTTGATGCTTTTGAAAGACAGCTCAAACGCTATAATATTAAGGTAAATGGTGAAAACTGCGACAGGGTTGAAAAATTTTTCAATACAACGGATACAGCAGTACTTTTCCCTGAATATGTAAAAAGATGTATTTCAAAGGGCTTTGATGAAACAGTTCTTTCATCAGTTACAGCAGCTCAGACAATATGTGAAAGCAGTCAGTATCTTGGTTGTACAATGATTGACAATGCTGAATATGAGACAACTGCACAGGCAGCTTCTTTTCCTGTTGCAGATGTAAGAGAGGGTACAACAGCTGTTTCACTTGAAAAATTCGGCAGGGTAATAAACGCATCATATGAGGCGATAAGAAAACAGCGCCTTGAAGTTTTCGGAGTAATGTTAAGAAGTATCGGTGTAAAACTTGCATTGTCAGTAGTAAGGAAAGCAATGGCAGTACTTGCAAGGGATGCACAAAGCATTACAGTTTCATCTCTCACTTATTCGAGTCTTGCAGAGCTTTATGGCAGCTTTGACTGTTTTGATATGACAACAATTATTGCAAATCCGGCGGCTGCATCTGTAATTGCAGCAATGGAACAGCTTTCTGATACAAGAAAAGATGCCGACGGAAAGCTCATACTTCCATTCGGTTCAGAATTAGTTAAAACATCTGCCGTTGATGAAAATATAATTATTGGTATTGACAGAAATTATGCACTTGAATTTATTACAAGTTCCGGACTTGTTCTTGAAACAGATAAACTTATTGACAGACAGCTTGACCAGATTACAGTATCAATAAGCTGTGGATTCAGAAAGATTATACCGGAAGCTGTAAAGAAAATTACAATTTCATAAGCAAAAAAATGTGCTTTATGCCTCCCCGATTATGGGGAGGATATAAAGTGAAAAAAATATAAACAGGAGTATGATTATGAATAAGGAAATTCTTGATAAAATAAATAAATTTACAAGACGTGAATTCAGTGAAGAAGAAATATATGTTTTTTCTGTTATTCTGTGTGATAATGATATAGACCGTGATTATGAATGTTTTTCAGATAAGGCACTTGAACAGCTGAAAGAGCTTTTTATTGGGAAAACAGGTATTTTTGACCACAATGCAAGTACTTCAAATCAGAATGCACGTATATTTGAAACTGAAATTATTGTTGACGATGAACGCAGAACCGGAAACGGCAGTATATACAAATATCTCAAAGCATCAGCATATATGGTTCGTACTGATGAAAATAAAAATCTCATTGCTGAGATTGACGGCGGAATAAAAAAGGAAGTAAGCATATCATGTTCGGCAAGTAAGCGTATATGTTCTGTCTGTGGAATTGATAAGGCTAAGACTGGCTGTAATCATACAAAGGGGAAAATATTTGACGGGAAATTATGTTATGTTATTCTTGATGACATATCTGATGCTTATGAATGGAGTTTTGTAGCAGTACCTGCTCAGGTCAATGCAGGAGTTACCAAGAAATTCAGTGAAGAATCATCTTTTAAGTTGCCTGTTATTGCAGATACAAATAAAGATAATGAAAAGCTCCGTTTTGAAATTCGTCGTCTTGCATTTTTCAAGGGAGGCAGGACTGCTGCCGAATCAGCTGCACTTTCAGCAAAGTCCATGAATACATCGCAGCTTCTTAATCTCAAAAAAATGTATGAGCATATTTTGGGGAGAAGAAGTACTGAAATTCAGCTTAAGCCTGAGTCAGAAAAAAAGCAGACGGAATCATATAAAGTCTGACAGAGGTGATAAAGTATGGATATAAATATAGATTCAATATGTTCACTGTTCAGATTTTTTTCAGGAGAAGATTCGGAAGAAAACAAGAATTTTATTATTCTTGCAAAAAAAGAAACTGAAAGAATGCTGCTTCCTGATGTTCAGGAAGATGAAAGAATAAATTTTCTTTGTGCAGCAATAGCCAATTATCGTTATCAGCAGGCAAAAGCGGCTTCAGATGCTTGTGAATATACTTATACAGGTAAAATGAATTCAAATAAAAAGAATAATATACTTGTTTTTGCTGAAAGTATGCTAAGGGATTATTATCAGCTTTGCAGTGATATTATAAAACCGCAGAATTTTGTGTTTATGGGTTTTTCATCGTCTGATGAAACTGAATAATTTAAAAAAAGCGGAGTAACTGAAAATGATGGATATTATTAACAGAATAAAGCAGGAGCTTACCAAAAACGGTACAGAGGATGTTTACAGTGCATTTGATGCTATACCTGTTTCATCAAAGGGAAATTTCTTTACCATTATCGGTTTCAGGAATTTTGAATCTCTTACCCCAATATATTCGCAGTATACAATTTATATACCATTTAGGGCAGAACTTGAGATTACTGTAACAGCTCCGAAGAATGTAACGATGGAGGAGATTTATAATTATTATGAAATAAAGATAGGGAAAATAATTGACAGTATTTGTGGTCTTACAAACAATATCTGCCGTATGTCTGTAAAGCCGGATAACAGTATAAATGGATTTATTCTTTCAGTTGGTCTTTCTCTGGAAGGAATGAAGAAAATCGAGAGAGAAACGGAGATATAGTGATGGAGATTTTTAATCAGGAAGCTATACTTGTCAAAATAGGTTTTATGAATCTTTACTGTGAGAGTTTCAAAATAGAGGCAATGACTTCACTTACTGAACAGCCGACAATTAGCGGTAAAAGCCGGATAACAAATAAATTCAAAAAGGCAACAAAGCTTACATTTAGGGGAAGAGTTTATGATGAGGGTAATCCGATGTATTTTATTGCTATTGCGAATAATTATGTCAGTTCAAATGTATCAGAAGTAAAATATAGGAATATTAATCTGACTAACTGTATAATAACCGGATTTTCTGCTGAGGAATCAGGCAATGGGATTTTAAGCGTTACAATTACCTTAACAACAAATGACATAATAAATTATAAACCGGAGGAACAATAAATGTTGGGATTAACATTTCTGCTTTTCAAGCGTCCTGATAATACTGAAAGCCGGGCAAATGTTATTTTTAATTTTCAGTTTGTAAAGGAGGCCTATACACCATATACTAAAATGAATGCGGTTTTTGCAGTTGAGGAGAATCCCTTTATCCCATTAAGTTTACCTTATGAGTATTCAGAGGTGTTTCTGAATGTCGGTGGCTGCAATGTGCATCATGGTATAATAGATTCTTTTAAAATAGTAACAGAGCATGGAGTAAAGAAGGGAATTATCACATCAAGGGGTTTTACGTCACTTCTTCTTGACAATCAGCTTGAACCGGGTCTTTATATGAATATGTCAATAGACAAACTTATAGATGAATATTATCATATTCCATATGTAACTCATGAAAAAGGAGAAACAGAAAATTATATTTATATAAAAAGAGGAACATCAATGTGGGATGCAGTGGTAAGTCTTGCATATAAGCTTTATAATACATATCCCTATATAAATGGGCAGAATAAGATAATGCTTATGGCAGGTACACCTAAAAAGGAACTTGTATTGAATGATGACAGTCTTCTGAATTATGGAACTGAAGTAAATACAAGACGGTTTGTGAGTGATTTTCATATGGAAGATATTGACGGAATATATGGAAATTTTGACTTTCATAATTTACAGGCAGAGGAAAAGAATATAGTAAGAAACAAATATTTTGATTTTGACAGGCGTTTTTTTTATGAGCCTGAAAAAGCTTCTCAATTTCGTAATGATATAGCAATGCGGAGCTGGAAAAGAACTTTCTGTACTTATATCGGTTACAATAACGAAGATTTATATGATACTGTTTCATTTAACGGTATAGTAAACAGGCGGATAAAATCAATAAAAATAACAGGTGACAGAAAAGGCATACAGACTGAATTGAGTGTATATGATGATGGTTTCATGCAGTAACGGATTTGTTTGTTCATGAATATAATAATAAAAAAACTACAATGAGGCAAATATGAAACCTGAAATAAATCTGAGTCAGCTTAAGGAGGGAGAAAGCTGTATAATAAAGAGACTTGAAATGAACGGAGATATGCGTTGCCGTCTCAGTGAGCTTGGTTTTATAAGCGGAACAAAAATAATTTGTCTGCAAAAGAGCTTTTCAGGTGACCCTACAGCATATTTTGTTAAGGGAGCAGTAATTGCTCTCCGTAAGGCTGATACATCAAAAATAAAAATAGCTGTCCCATAAGAGACAGCTATTTTTATTATTCAACTGAAATAATGTAGTAATATACAGGTTGACCTCCATTAATCAGCATGATTTCAATTTTGTCATTGAGCTTTGAAAGAAGAGTTTGCTGAAGTAATTCGGCTGTTTCCTCTGTAACATCAGAACCATAGATTATAGTGACGTAATTTGCACCGCTTCTGGCAAGTTTTTTAGTAAGTTTGAAGGCAGCCTTATTTATATCCTTGTCGGTAAATGAAAGCTTGCCGTTATCAAGGGCGAGAATTTCTCCTTCTTTAATAGAATGGCCCTCAAATTCGGAATCACGTGCAGCAAAGGTTATAAGACCTGTTGAAACTTTTTCAAATGCCTTTGTCATATTTATTCTGTTTTCTGAAAGACCCGAATACTCATCAAATGCCATCATGGCAGCTATACCCTGCGGAATAGTTCTTGTTTGAAGAACGCATACATTTTTACTGGTAAGTTTGACAGCCTGTTCGGCAGCCATAATAATGTTTTTGTTATTGGGGAGAATAAAAACGGTTTTTGCAGGAGTAGCAAGAATAGCCCTGAGAATATCGTCAGTAGACGGATTCATAGTCTGTCCGCCTTTTACAACGAAATCAGCCCCCAAATCATTGAAAAGTGAAACAAGACCATGACCGGCGGCAACAGCAACAAAACCGAATTCCTTTTCAGGTTCGGCAGTCTTGAAGCCTGCTTTCAATTCGTTTGCTTCATTTACTTTTTCTTCATGCTGGATACGCATGTTTTCTATTTTTGGACGGGGATCATTTACAAAACATCCAAATTCAAGAGCTTTCTGAAGTACATTTCCGGGATTGTCAGTATGAACATGAACCTTGATAATTTTTTTATCATCAACAACTACAACGCAGTCTCCGACAGTTTCAAGATATGCACGAAGCATGAAAGGGTCAGGGCAATTTTCATGTTTATTCAGCATAAATTCGGTGCAATATGTATAAGTGATATTATCATCATATTGACTTACAGCAGTTTCAAATGAATCTTCTGAAATATTACTGTCAATTTTTTCAGCCGGAACAGCAATTTCCCCGCCTGCAAAAATATCACTCATGGCACGGAGAATAATAGTGAATCCCATGCCTCCGGCATCAACAACTCCTGCTTTTTTGAGCTGCGGAAGCATATCAGTAGTTTTTGCAAGAACAGCTTCTGCTTCATTGCATACATCATTCCAGAAAATAATATCACTGCTCACAGATAAAGCTGATTCTCCGGCTTTTTCAGCAGCAGCTTTTGACACTGTAAGTATAGTTCCTTCAGCAGGTTTCATAACTGCCTTATATGCAGCCTGCACGCCTGAATCAAGGGCGTTTGCGAAATCTTCACAGCCAGCTTCTGAAAGTCCGGAAAGACCTTTTGAGATTCCACGGAAAATAAGTGAGAGTATAACTCCGGAATTTCCTCTTGCACCACGCAAAAGAGCGGAAGCAGTAACAGAGGCAGCTTCTGAAATTGGTGTAAGGTCGGACATTCTTTTAAGCTCTTCAACAGCATTTCCGATAGTCATGGACATATTAGTCCCTGTATCACCGTCAGGAACAGGATAAACATTAAGCTCGTCAACTTCACGTTTTCTGTTATTTATAGTAATGGCAGCAGAGATGACAGCATCTCTGAGCATAGCACCGTTAATCATAAAACCTCCCGAATTATTTATAATCAAAGATAATAAAACAGTTTAACAATTCATATCATCAACATAGACATTTATTTTATTTACATTTATGCCGACAGTGTCTTCGACTGTAAAAGTAACTTTATGGGTAATGCTTTTTACAGCAGCAGAAATATTAGTGCCATAAGTGACTTTGATATGCAAATCGACAGAAAGGCTTCCGTTTTTATCTATGTGGACGGCAACACCTTTGCTTTTGCAGAATCTTTCTCCTGTAAGAGCAGAAACAGCTGAACGGAATGCAGTTATACTGCTGACATCTGCAACGCCAAAACAACTGCATACAGCATTGCGGATAAGTTCAGTAAGACATTTTTCAGAAACGGAAATTTTACCGATATGATTTTCAATAGTGACCATAAAGCACACTTCCTTTTACAAATATATTTTATTATATCATATAATTTTATGATTTACAATAGCTAATTATAATTTTTTATTCTGTTTCTTAATAAATATTATTATTCATTTGTATAAAGTATCATATTCAGCGTCATAGTATTATATATTGTTGATTTTTATCAAATCTGAATATTTTTTATAATTATCAGGGTCAAATTTCTCATAGTTAAAAAGCGGGCTGTCTGCAATATCAGCTTCAGCATGACACTGTATTTTCCATATATATTCTGAATTTACAAATGTCTACATAATAAAAGCCATATTGAATTTTACATTTTATTGTATATAAAATCAGATTGTCCTTGCTGTCAAGATATTTTATATCACGCAGTGTTTCATAAATGTTATTTTTTATTTCTTTTTAAGTTCAGCAACAGCACCATAATGTAAAATTTCAAATTCAGCAGGAGCAATTTCAGCAAGTAATTTTTTGTGTTCTTCCTCCCACATGGCAATTTCCGGTTCTGTAAGCGATGCTCCGATTCCACGGCAGGCTTTGATGCGTCCATGCCAGCTATCACGGGTGAAGGAGATTTTTATGGGGTATTCCTCATGATAGACAAGACTGAATTTTTCTTTATAACAGTCCGGTATGGCAATCGGATGGATTGTTTCTCCTGAACCGCTCCATTCAGGATTATATTTCAGTATCAGATTTTCGCTTGCACCTGCAATTTTATCTTCAAAGGGCAGCCATGCCATATATAAAACAAGAATACTTCCCTTATGTTTAAGCATACGATAAAATCTGGGCATAACAACTTCATGGTTAAAGTACCAGAAACATTGACAGGCAGTGATTACATCAAAAGAGTTATCACTGAAATTTATATTTTCAGCAGAAATTGCAAAATATTTAATATCCATATTTTTTGATAATAATTCGGCTTGTCTGATTTGATTTTCTGAAATATCTGTAGCTGTCCAATTTGCACCGTAATGATACATATTTCTTGGCAGAACGCCGGTTCCTGTTCCTATGTCAAGAATATTCTGACCGTTTATACACAGATTGCGGAAAATGATTTTTTCATAAAATTCCGGCGGATATATGTCACGGAATTTTGCATAATCCAATGATGTTCTTCCCCAGTCAAAAGGTTTTCCGCTGTCTATATTTTTATCAATG
>ERZ777011.680-NODE-680-length-48544-cov-3.147807_pt1 | contig 48544 bp, 50 predicted proteins | sample MGYA00374964_ERZ777011 | MGnify/ENA primary metagenome ERZ777011 (study PRJEB29310, sample SAMD00008975) | mouse gut metagenome | study: EMG produced TPA metagenomics assembly of the Metagenome analysis of fecal microbiota from mouse which was promoted...
TGTTTGCGAGCCTGCCGGATTTAAGGAGGATGCATCGCTCTTATAATAACCGTATTCTGTACACGTCCCCTGCTGGCGTCCCTGTTGCGGGGCTATCTGCTGCGGCGTCACATGACCTGTTTTGTCAAGATCAGCTTTCGCGTTCCAAGCCGAGCGCTCCGATGCGGTGACGTGCTTCACCGCATCGGCCGCATGACCGGCGAGCGCCCGCCCGGCATTGGCGTCAGCCATGCGAACGAGCACCGCTTCGCGGTCGGCATCGTACCGGTTAGCGTATGCCAGCACTACCTCCCGGTCGGCGGCCGTCATGTCCGCGAATCCGGTCGTATCGTAGGAAAGCTCCGCTTCGCCCACCTTATTGCCGTTCAAAAGATAAGGCATGTCATGTTCCTGCCCGGACATATCGTACCAGACTGTCGGCGTCAGCCCGGCCGGGGAAAGGTCGAGCAGCACGCGGTCAGTTCCCGCCGCATCCCGCCACCGGTCCGGCACCGTCCACAGTTCCGGATGGCCGCCGTTCCACATGTCGGTCAACTGGTCGGCGGTAGCGGCGAAATTGAATTTCCTGACCGCGACAACGCGGAAAGTGCACAGGCGGCCGTTCGTGGAATCTCTCTCAGTACCGCCCACCAATACTCTCTGCGGGTTATGCGCATAGGGGTATGGAGGATTTTCCGCAATACTTATAGCCCCATTGATCGCCATTATCGCCCGGTCGTTACGGTATGATAGTGCTGCCATGCAAAGCGTCTGCGGGGGAACCTGAGTCGTTTTATAGTTGCCGCCGCGGATGGATACTACCACATTGCCGCCAGAGCACCATATAAACGTGCCGAAGCCGGTTGTGTTATCAGGTCCTTCGTTGTAGATGCCCTTCATTCCTACCTCCGCAGCGGAAGGCGTGGTGAAGAGGACGACGGTGGTGTGCGGCTGTTCTTTGAGGGCGGTCGTGAGTGCCGGTGCAGAACTTTTAAACAAACCTTTGCCCATCACCGCCGAGGTGATCTGCCTTTGCCGAACGGTATCCCACAAAATTTTTCCAAATGCAGCCAACTCTATGCGAAACTCTTCGATAGCTTCTTGCGCAAGAATAGGGGCTTTTATATACTCCTCTTCAGTACCCTCATAGCCGTTCAAGACGGCGAGCTGATAGGCCGAGTAACCGTACATGACAGTCTGGAGTACCGATTCGCTGACCGATTCTGCACTTTCGTCCGAAGCTCCGGTCGTCAATATGACATCTGTCACTCCTGGGGTGGCGACAGCCCGTTTCCCTTCAGGGAAATTGCCGTCCTGAACATACTCGGTAATGAGATGATAAAGGGAGCCTTCACCTACTGGCTGTCTGGAGAGAGGAACAGCCGCTGTAAGCGTCATTCCATCTTCCGAAACGAAACAATTCGTGCATTCTGCCCCATGCCGTTCTACCGTAAAACGCGCCCCGCACGGATCTGTAAAATAGTCGATTCGCAATTCTGCGGGAACCGCAACCTGTTTGCGGATACTCCCCTCAAGGTTGTAAAAAGTTTCCGACAGTAAAAGGTCGCTTTTCCAGTGATGTCTTTTCATGATGCTATCCTATGAAGTCTGGCAACGCCTGTTTCTGCCAGACATTACCGTTGTCGTGTTGTGTGTAATGATATATGAATGTGAAGGCATTGACCTCGTGACGTCTGTATTCGGATTTGTATTCCGACACAACAATCCTATTAAGTAAGCCATCGGGCATGATGACGTAACGGTTCGTCGAGCGGAGGAAAGATCGCCATAGGTTAGCCTCCTGTTCTGTTCCCAAATTCCCTGTATTGACCTCCCACGATTCTTCGAAATCATTGCCCACTTCTGATTCTGCGCCGCCAATAGTTGCGGTAATTGCATCGCCTGTTCCTGTACTCTTACGAACCCCGAATGCCGTGACCGTATCAAAACCTCCGAGTGTGTTTTGAAATACGAAGTGTGAATATCCGGCATTAGACCGACCGATGATAAAACGTTGCGGAAATGGAGAGTTGTCGTATGTCTGACCACCCATATCGGTACTGCCATAAATATCGTAGGCGACTATCTCGTCTTCAACTTTTGCGGCTGTCGCCCGCTCCTTCATTCTAAGTGCAGACACGTTTACCCGCGCTAATATGTTGTTTTGACTGAAAGTTCCCATACTGATTTCCAAGGGCGGGTGTGTCTTGAAGTAAATTCGTGCTTGCAGCCGTCGTGTCATAGCTTCGCCCACGTTTGCCACAAGAAGTTGTTCGCGCGATTCGTAAAATGTGTAAGCTACCTGTGGGCGCCATGTAAGGAAGTTTTTCCTAATGAACTCGTCTTCATCCAGCGTTGTTTGCGGGTTGTACCCACCATTGATAATGCGCCGTTCTACTTTTGTTGTACCATCGCTTATACTTACCCGTGGTATAGGACGTGTCGAAGATGTGACGTTATCTTCAAAAATAGGTAAGTATGTTTCTATCAAATTATTAATGCAGTCCCGGAGCCGGAGTATAATCTTCTGGGCAACAGGTTTCATCTTAAACTGTATCGAAAATTTATCGACCGTGAGGGTAATTGTCACGCTATTGTTATTCCCTCGCGTAATAATAATATCCTCTATGTTCATTGAGAAGTATGTATCTAACCCTGTAATAGCCATACGCTTTACTTTTCAGCAAAAATACTTTGGCGATGAATGCTGGAAAGGACACGTTTTTCACGGGATTTCTATCAGGTCTGCCGAAGTCTCTACCGTATTTTTCGACGTGTTGAATGTGAATCGTATTGTCTGTACAAGCCATACACGATGCCGGATGGTAATCTTATTCCACATCCGGAACTCGTGAATATCGTTCATGTTCAATTGGAGTGAGACGGTCAGAATCTGCCTGTCTTTGGCCAGCCATTCGGCAAAAACCTTGTGATATTTGTCGTACAGCGCTGTCGGTGCAATAGAAATGCCGGTACGGGTTTCCTGGGTGCTGGATACTTCTGGGGTACTTGTCGGAGTATTGAAAACAGTTCCTTTGTCTGTCAATTGATTATTGGCCAATACACCTATGAATATATCTGTTTGGCGTTCGGCACCGATGGCCGGAAAATCAAGAACTGGACACATGCAGTATTGAGGCACCCCCGAACTCGCAATACCGTATGTTTTCGTCGGCATGCAACATACGGCTATCAACGAGACCGTATTGTCGAATATCTCTTCTTCAGAATTGTTCGTGTCGACCTTCGCTATATTGTGCAACAATACATCCATGAACGGTGCTGTTCCTTTACTGCCATTAGATAAGTCAAGCACCATTTTCTTGCCTGAATACATGTCGCCACTTGGCGTATGTCGAACGGCAACATAATCAGTATGGCTAATCACAGTTGTGATGACTGTTCCGATAGTCGAAACTTCTACGATATTGGCGTTTTCCCAATCATTGCTTTTACCGGTCGGATCATACGTGTTTTCGCTGTCGTTGTTTGAGTACCCGAACGTGTAAGACATCCGTGTGGCGGCTTCGGCTGAAAAATCGTCACAAGTTTTACTGTCCCAGTCAAGAATAGATGTGGATGATAACACGGTGCTGTTGCAGATAACGCGGTATCCGTCGCCATCGCGATACATTGACGCACACAGCATCTTGGCTACATTCGTGAAAAGATCGTACAGCGTGCATTCCGGCAGCGAATTGGCAAGATTGAATTTGACTTTCCCGTCAACTACCGGGATACCGAGAACATTAAACGAGTTTGAGTCTTTATATTGGCCTAAAATGGCGAGTTTATCATAAACCTCTTTCAGATTGTCATCAATAACTACATCGGACAGGCATTTTTCGAGTATTTTACTTACTCTCACGGCTGGCGTGATTGATGCGAAAGGTAATTGCCAGATGTAATTCTGATATTTGGCATCCCAGTTTACAAGGTCTTTTTCAAGGTCGTTGGGATGTTCTACTTTTGTAATGTTTCCTTTACAGACAAGCATGGGGACACCAAATTCGTCATGTGAGCCATCGGCCGCGGTCCGTATCATTGATAATATTTTACCGGAGGCTTCCAGGATAACCCCTTCTATATTTGTCAAGTGCTCTACCTCATGGATGTACCCCTGATAGCTATCCTCGATATTTTTGCCGGAAAACGTGTAGTTCAGATTCCCATCTTCAATACTTTCGTATTCAAGTACCCCGTAAAACATCGGAATACCGTTGCAACGTATCTCTACCGATAAGCGCAAGACTTGTGGGGCAAGCATCATGGCGCCGATGTAACCGAATGTCTTACGGTTTTTTACGGTTGGCAGAAATGAGATGCTTGTCGAATACGGTACAGGTATGTGGTCTTCAGACAGAAGCGGTTGCTCAAGCGTCACCTCGAACTCTTCGTTTGGCTTCAAATCAAGCGACGTACCGTCACCGGTTATGATCTCTATCATTACAATTTTCCTTTCTCACGTTGTTTGTCGTATTTCTTCATCATCTCCACCAAACCGTTACGTCCTAGCATGGTTACGTATGCCGGCATCGGTTCATCGAGCCGCTTAAGGAGTTTCTCGAAAAGTTCTTCCGCTCGTCGGGTATCTGATGCTGGATAGTATGGGGCCTCCCCAGTCGGTGGACCATCCGTCGCTGTACTTGTAAAACCACCCGCCGATTTTGCGACGGTAGCCGTCGCCGGATATACCGCATCGAAATTGAGATTGCGGAGCGTACCGTTGCGCCGTGCCGTCTCTATGGTGTTGATGAACGGCATGAGAGACGGATTTTGTAGACCAGATGCCGGAATGACGTATTCGCCGCCAACCTCCGACACCAACACGGTAGGAGTGCTGATAAATCCGCGCTTATCCGGACTGAGCCGTGCCTTGAAACGCTTCCCGTCCTGTCGGCGTTTCACGTTCATATAACCGCCTTCTTCTGAGCCAGTCACAACGGGAGTGGACTTGATGAGCGCCACCTCCGCCGCACCCATTGCCGCCATTATACCGGCGGCGATAGGACCGGCAATAGGACCGAGTTGCGCTAAGGCCATCGTAACGCTCAGTGCGGTATTCATGATAGCCTGCGCAATGTTCATTTGTTTCTGCCGCTCAGCCTGTTTCAGTGCGAGTGCTTCCTGAAAAGCGTCATATTCGGCATCGAGGGTTTCAACTTCCGAATTGTATTGAGCCTCAGTCATCAACCCCGCTCGCATACGGGCTTCGTAATCTTTTTTCTTCCGATCGTTGTTCTTCTGAAATATCTGGAGTTGCTTTTTCTCGACGGCCGATTGCTTCTCGTCCCATTTTTGGTAAAGGGACATCAGGGTGTTGAATACATTGCCTACAGCCTGCACCGCCACGGCCAGTTCATCCATCCCGATTTTACCGTTCTCTATATTCTCGAAAAACGTCTCCCAATCGTTCTGAGAAATACCGAACAGAGAACCTTCACCGCTGGTGGCGGCATATCCTTCGTCGCCGGTCCCCTCCTGCGTTCCATGCAATTTGGCTTGCAGATCTTCTATCTGGTTGCGTAATTCCGTCAGTTCCTGTTCTGATAATTGCGAAAGGTCGAGCGAGATACTGCCAAACTCCCCCGTCTCAAGAAACTGCTGAAATTCCACGGCAGCCGAGGCGAGATATTCGGTATCGAACCGGAACAGTTCGTCATTCTGTTGCTTGCGCAGTTGTCGTCGCTGGCTGGCCGAGCCGCGAAAATCGAGCAATTCCTGTCGATGCCGGTTCTGCATTATCTTCCGCCCAAGCTTGTACTGTTCTTCAGAACGTTTGAAATCTGCTTCGACTGCGTCGAGTTTTATGGAGGCAATTTTTCGCTGGTGAACTTTTTCGAGGGCTTCGAGCATCGCATTATTCCCTGCATACTGTTTTCGCTGTTCCTCATAGCGGGCATTCTCCTGGGCTATAGGGTTTGATTCGATGTCGGCTAATGTTTTGGCGACCTCGCGTGCCCGCTCCGCGCTCCGTTCCTGCTGCTCGATAAGTTTGTCTTCGACTTCTTGCTGGAGCTTTAACCTGTCCGTACCGGATTCCACATTCAGAGCAAGCCGGTCTTGCAGCATCTTTATCTCCAGTGCGAGTAGTTCGTCTTTATACTGCTCCTCCGAAACGATTTCTCCTTTGCGGTACTTTTCCGTAAGGGCGAGACGTGCTTTCAAATATTCCTCATTGCCGGTTAATGACCAATCACCTCCCGTAGCTGTCCTGAGACCTTTGTCTTCATCATTCCCGTCGAGAACAGTCTTTCCTTCCGTGCCGGGAACCGGTTTGGGCCCAAAAAATGCGTCGATTTCAGCAAGAGTACGTTTTAACTGCCCACTGTCTTTCGTCATTTGACCAATTTCCTCATAGTATCGCTCGAAAAAACGCATCTTGCCGAAATTGGAAAAGCCGATCCCGCTCATTACTTGCGACAAGTCTTTGTCGGCCGCAATCATCTGTTCGAGTGTTGCGGTCTGACTGCTGTAGATATCATTATATTCGCTCACGGCCGCAGACATTATTTTAATCTTCTCGATAGGCATTGCCTCCCCGTACATGTCCTGATACAGTTCCTGTAGGTCGCCCATATTCGTTTTCAGTTGATCGCGATTCAATGAATAGGCGTTTTCCTCTTCAGTTTGACGGTGTTTCAGACGGATATTATTTTCCATCTGCGTATTGACTTCACGCAGGGCACGGGCAATATCTTCGTTCGTGTCTTTCTCCGTTATCAGCTTCGGAAGGTATTCCCCATATTTGTCGTTAATTGCTTTTATGGCCGCACGCCGGGCATTACTCCCCTCTGCCGCGGAAAATAGTGCAGTACGAACTTCTTCGAGTGCCTTTTTCTCGTTGTGTATTTCAACAGCTGCGTCCGCATACACGGCCGCACTTTTTTGTCGGATTTCATTGATTTCCTTCTGGGTTTTGGATACTCCCTTCAGCTTGCTCCATAGAGCAGCCACTGCACCTGTAACCAAACCTATTACCGCAAATACTTTGGTCGCCGGATTTAGCGCAGCCCAGAATGCTTTGGCCGCTATGCCGGCCGCCCGCAGATTGCCGGCCAATAAGTTCTGTGCCGCGGCCATGAGTTTGGCCGATGCCGTCGATTTTACCATTGAATTTGTCAGTCGCTCCAGCGCGACACGATGTTCTTTCGACCAGAAAACCTCCAATTTTTTCCAGGCGACTACCGCTTTTTGCCAACCGGTATAAATGGCGTAAGTAGCGGCCAGTGCGATAATGACGGTCTTATATCGCATGGAGAAGCTTATAAGTTCGCCGAGTAACTTAATCAACCAGGTAGTTGCTGAAAGCGATACGTTAATGGCCGGAGTCAATTGCTGGCCGAGAGCTACTGCTTCTTCGATAATCGCCTTTTTGCGTTTTTCCATTTCGGCGGTGGCCGAAGTGTTCTTGACATTAAACTCCTCCATCGCGGATGAACCGTCGGCGAATGCTTCATTTGCTATTCGCTGCTGTTCACGTACTACCGCTACATTATCTGCCAATGAGCCAAGTATCTGCTGGGCTCGCTGTCCTTCGAGTTTGACGGAGTTGAGCGCATCGACGACCGCGAACAGCCCATTGCCGTCGTTGCTCATGCCTTCGAGAACTCGCATCAGAGCTTCGTTCACGTCCGTATTCAGGAGGGCGGTAAAGTCCGAGAGGCTCATTTTTGCGACTTTCGCAAAAGCATCCGTCCGTTTGAACATTCCGGTAATGGTCTGCCCTATGGCCGTAGCCGCTGTTTCGTTTCGTTGTCCCAATTTGTCCAAGGATGCCGCAAGACCGAGCGTATTTTGAATGGATATGTCCGCCATCGGCGCGATACCGGCCACCTGTTTGGTAAAATCGACAATATACCCCTCATTCGCAGTGGACGCCATGCCGAGTTCGTTAATGGCCGAACCCGTGCGCAACATGGATTCCTCCAGCCCGTAATTATCCCGGAGGTGGAAAATATCGACCAGCTTGCCTATTTCACGAATGGCATCTTCCGTGTTGTTGCCCAAATCGCGGCCGAGAGAGACATTGATTATGTCGGCCGCTTTCGCAAATTCCAGCAAGTCCTGTTTACCGGTAATGCCGAGCTTACCGCCGATACGCACGAGGTCGAGCAGACTGTTTTGCGCTGTTCGCGTGTCTATTTTCTTCAGATCGCCGCTCAACTCCTCGATCTCGTCCCGCGTCAGGTTGGTCGTTTTCATTGCGTCGATGCACGCCTCGTCGTAATCGAGGAAAGCGCCGCGGGCTTTGTTGATCCCGGCAATCACGAACGCGAATGATGCGAAACCGGCCGTGATAAGGCCGATATACCTATTGACGCGGTTTGCCAGCGTGCCCACAACGCCGCCCGTCGCTTTCGACTGCGCCCGGAGTTCTGCGAGCCGTGCATTCGTCTGTTTCAGTTCGGCATTCAGCGCCGCCCATTGTGGAGTACCCGGCACCATCCGTGATAGCTGAATATTGAGCATCGACTGATGTTTTCGGAGCTCCGAGATAGTCATTGTATTGATGTCCAACTGCCGGCGCAGAGATGCCAATTTGGTGCGGTTGTCTTCGATTTCCTTGTTCGTCTTGACAATCTGAGCCGTCAGTTTTTGGTAGGCTTTCGACTGTGTATCGCCTGAAGCCTCCATTTTCTTCTGCGTGGCTCGTAGATTCTCCAATTTGGCGTTGGCGTCATGAATCGCGCGTTCCAATTCGCCTATCTGCTTGCGGCCGTTGTCGCCGTTGATGATGATGTTCAGGCGCAAGTCTTCGTCGCGGAGCTTCTTTCCCATGCTATTTCTGTTTGATTTGACGAATGCGTGCGACGACTTCGTCGGTCAGGTCGTACATGAGACGCGAAGCAATGGAGGAATAATGGCCGAAGACAAACCGGTTATGAATACGCCGGTTGCGCTTGATGACTTTTGCGCCGTACTTCATCTGTTTCAGATCGAGAAAGCGCTGGTAGGCGGTATGCTGCAAGGTCAGTACACCGTCCATCTCCGCACCGGTCTTGACACTCTTGGTGCGTCCCTGATAGAGCCGATAAGTGTGAAACTCCAATTTGCGCTGCATGGCCAGCCCCTGATTCTTCAGCAGCCGGTTACCCTCGTCGGAAAGGATAGTTTGTACGAATCGGGATTTGACAGACATTCGTTGCACGTTTGGCAACGAAAATAGCCGCCCGAAGGCGGCTACGAAAGGACATGAAAAGGAGCGTCAATCGGCTGCGGGAGCCGGGATTATGCGGGCAGGCGTCATGCCCGTGACGGATTCGATTTCGGCAATAATGCGCCGGGCTTCGTCGTCGCTACTTACCTGAATTTCGTACACGATTATCCGTTCCATAGCGCCGCATGTCATTTAAATGATGCAACATTTCGATGCTTATCATGCCGGAGATACATTCTTGTAAATTGGCAATGTACCCGTTGCTCATGATGCCGTCAAGCAAGTCCGACAAGCCATCCTGAAGGGTACGGTTCCCGACAGAACGTACATAGTTGTGCAGTCTGGTGTCGAGATTGTTCAGCAATAATAACAAGTCTGCCAGTTCCTGACTGACGAGAACCTCCAAAGGGGCGTGTTCCTCGGTTTGATTTTGAGTTTCCATAAGTTTTTGACTATAATAAAAATAAAAGCGGCTTCGTCTTTCCCGTTGTCAAAGTCCTTATGGTAGGCTTGCCAGGGCATTAACCATCTGGCACGGGGGTACGAAACCGCATATTATCTATACAAGCGCAAAAAAACCGGCACACAGCCGGATATCTCTGCGGCCTACCAATAAAACTTTGACATTGCAAATATGGATATTATTTCTGAAAAAACAAGTTTAAGATACGTAACTGACACGCGGTATTACTCATTTTGTAACTTTGCACTATAAAGTCATTTTTATGATTGCCAATTTATCTGTCATTATCAGTATCACTGCCATTGTATGTACAGTTTGCGGATGGTTTATCGGACATAATCTGTCTCGCAAAAGAGACCTTGAAAACAAAAAGAAAGAAATACGGATTTCATATCTAATTAATGCTTTCCGCCAATTTGAGAATGCTGTACAAAAAGATTATAATTCCAATGAATTGACTCAACTAGAATCTGCCATTGCTGATATTCAACTGTTTGGCTCAAAAAGACAGATTGAATTGTCCAAAGAATTTGCAAAAGAAATCGCTCAACATGGCATCGCCGATTGCACGATTTTATTAGAAGATATTCGAGATGACCTCCGGCACGAATTAGGTTTGGAACACATTACGTCTCCATGGCAGTTCTTTAGGACTGCAACAAAGAAATACACAAGCAATTCTCAATAGTGCAACTGCGGAAGAGCTCGTAACATAGCAGGCGACAGATTTTCTGTCGCCTGCTATTACTTGAGGCAAATCCTTATTTCAACAATTCTATCATTTTGAAAAAGTCGTCACCTGACATAATTTGAATATCAGCCTTGCCTTCCCTATTGTACTTTTCGGCCTTCAGGGTTTTCCCGCTTTTACCGACCGTTAGAACCGTAGGATTATTTTGTGTGCCGACTACCAATATGGTGGCCTCCCGTGTCAATGTATCCGCAAAATTACATCCAAGTTTCATAACCATATCTCGTAATTCGGCGCGAGGCCTATCCAAAATACCGGTAAATACTACTGTCTCTCCATACAAAGGGCCATATGGATTGCCGGTACCTTTACTTAGGCTTGCCCCACTGTGTTCACGAGGTTTCTCGCGTTTCGACCACTCGATAAGTTCATCTGTGGAGAGAGCGGTTTTCTCCGATGCCAATCGCAATAATTCGAGTGTCGCCCGTGCTGAAGAATATGACGACGGGATTCCCAATTCTTTACGCAGATTACCTAACCCATAACCGCTCTTGCTAAACTCCGTCCATACCCGCCGCACTATTTTTTCAGTATTCACATACTCCGCTTTGGGGAACGGTCTGTTATACCTATCGCACATGGCTTTCAAGGCCAATATGTGGCATGGCATGTGATAAAATATCGTCTTACCAGATATGATGTGTTCTATATCATCATACAGGTCGATAAACGTCGGTGCGCTTTGGATATCATCGTCCGTTATAAGTAGCTGATTAAACCAATAATAGTCATATACCGGCATTTCCGGATTGACCAATGTGTTCAAAAGAGTTGCCGGCTGTCCGTTATCAATGCTTTCAATTTCAGCCTGAAACACAAGTTCCGGACAATAATCGGCATACTTGAAATTGAGAGCAATAAGTTCATTCGTCATGGTGGTTAAATGTCTTGACAAATATAAACTTATAATCAAGCATTTGCAATAATATATTCCCGCCGTCTCATAATGCAAAACGGCCGCACCAATGGTACGGCCGTAATTAGAATGTAGTGCTATCTTATGTGAGCGACACTTTCAGCAACTCTGCCCCTAACCGATGCAAAGCATCTTCGATTTCTTTTTTGCGGGTATCCGACGGGGTTTTGTATCCGTCGATGTACTGTTGGAAAAGACTTGCGTTCAGTCCTGCGCTTCGCGCTACCTGCCTTACGTTCAACTCCGGGAAATGCGCAAACACATTTCCGACAGGATTGCCGCGGTCGTCATTATTTTCCGCATCGAAAAAACCCTCGTAGGATAAATCTTCGTCTATGTCCGGCCAATGGATACCGAACGGCGACAATGTATAATTCTGCCTCTGCTCTTCAGAGGCATTGTACAGGCGAGGGAACAGGCGCACAGGCAGGCTTCCCTCGCGCCCGTCAGCGGTGAGAATGAAAATCCGTCCATTCTCGAACCAAACTTTCTGTGCTTTCATAACTCTATTTGTTAAAGTATTCCGTCCAATAATTCTTGATGACTTCGCGGTTCTCCTCGATAGCCATTAACGCCTGCCTTATTTCTCTCGGTTTCAATCCATAATTCTCAATCAATGCGATTTCAGGAAACACACTGAATTTAGCCTCGGCATCTCCTGCTGATACATGCACATGGATAGGTTCATGGTCATTCGAGTAGAAAAAGAATTTCAATCCCAAGTAGTAAAATAGTACAGGCATTTTCTATGCGATATTTGATTACATCACAAATATAGGTATTATTTTTAATACCCGCAAGGATAACGGAAAATAATTCCCGGATATTGCTACCTGAACGTGACTTCTACGGAATACCCATTCCAGCCGCCGAATATGTTGTACTCTGGGACAACTTCGACCACGGCCAGCGACAGCCTTTTCAGGTATGGATTATCGAAGTTCCCGGCGTCACGCTCCAGCTTGGTCAATACCTCGTCGGCCACATCTGCCAATGTCTCGAATTGTCCGTCCTCCCTGATGTCGGTACGGTCTGCCCCCAGGCTTTTCTCGATAATGAAAAACGCAGTCGATATGCTTTCGGTGTATGTGTCGGAATTGCCGTCCTGCGACAGCTCCGGCCGCGCGACGAGTACCTGTATTCCCGCGGCATTGATCAGCCTCGATACGGCCTGTTTTTCATCCGTCACACACAACGGAACGATTCCGGACTTCTCCAGCCGGAACCCGCGCACGTAACGAGTAACGTCAATGAGACTTTGAAGCCTTCTCATATCGCTTATTCTCTTTGTAATTGTGCCACATAATCAGGAATACGGAAAACAGCGGCTCTTCATCCACTCGCTCGGTATTGCCGACAATTTGGTCTTTTGCAATCTGAATCAGCAAGTCTGTCCATGTCTGTGACGGTACGCCGGAATGTGGTCTTTCATTGTCAGCCGCAAAAAGTGCGGCCATATCTACCGTTTCTCCGTCGATTTCTACGCTGCCCGTTTGCAGATAATTGATACAAGCAGCCAGCCACATCATGATAAGATTTTTTTGCCAATCGGCGATATGGGCGGCTCGCCGCACGTCCCTGATGAACGAGCCGTTCTCCACCGGCCGCACTTTCCGGCCGGCACGGTTCGGTATTCGGCTTGGGCGCCGATATAGGAACGCGATACATTCGTGCAGGTCTTCAGTGCGGTTGTCTTTGAAAAAGCGATTCAGCGCTGTCGCTGCATGTCGAAATTCTCCGAACGTAATATTCTGAAGGGAATCGGCCGGTCCTACCAGCCGCCGGCGGAACCATCCTGTCCGGACACTCGTCAACGGATTGGTCAGAGTGTCGAAGTTCAACTGCGGCGAACGTTCCCCGGCTGTCTCGGCGAACATGAAACCGAGACAATTCTCGCATAGGACGTACATGTTCGCGTTTCGGTTCTCGGCCGCCGATGGGCTGAGCCGGTCAAGCATAATACTCCGCCATGACCGCCGTATATTAAGCAGATAGTACATAACGCGGATGTTGAACTCAAGAGGCGACCGCGCGGCGGTCATGCACCGATAGTACAAACGGAATACATGACAAACTTGCGCCGACGTCATTTCCGACCAAGGGGAGGGCAAATAACGGACAATGCCCCGTTCCGGTATCTCAATAGTGTTCATGCCGTAAAGAATTTGTTCCGCTTGTCGTTGTCAGGCAACAACGGGTAATTCTCGTATGGGTGTTCTTCCTGGTTTATCGCTGTTATCATATCCTGCAATGCGTCTGCCGCCTGTCGCTGGAGGGATTTGACGAACCATTCCATTTCTGCGGTCGTAGCTGCCGTACTTTCCCTATTGCCTTGATAGGACGGCGCAAACCGTCTCGCTATGGCTTGCGGAAACACTTCGAGCGACCACCGTTCTACAGCTGTTGCCATAGCTAACAGAATGACGTAACGCTGGGCTAATCGAAGTACCGGACGGTTTTCGCCTGACACCATTGTGTCCCAGCATTCCTTTAACACAGGCCGTAGCCGCGCTTCCTGCATCTCCACAATCAGCGGCAACAACATGAAATAGGTATAATAGGAATGGTCGATAGGATATACCCTCTCGAAATCGGCCATGCCATGTACTATGGCTTCCTGTACTGCCTCATGCAGCGGCGAAGCCGTCCATTCCGGGACATCGTTATCCTCCAGAAAATCATACAGCGCATCGAGTGAACGGTAATATTTTTCCTGCAATGCCCGATCGTCACGGTCGAACATCCATTCCCACGGCACTTTCTCGTCGTCGCCGATCTTCAGCTTCAACCCGCTGTCCTCGTGCGACACGATATTTTGCTGAAAATACCGACGCATGGCAAGACATGCGACCGGGAGACGGATCATTCTGACGAGTATATCGTCCAATGACGTTCCGGTCGGGGAATACGTTTCGGAGTTGTAATACAGCTCCGCACGCTTCACGAGTGCTGTACCGATAGTACGCGCAACCTCAGCAGTGGCCGCCTCTATTTCGACAGCGATATTAGCGTAGCGGTTCGCTGCATAAAAAGTACCTGTCAGGTCGTGAAGCTCGGCCGAGCCTTGATCGTCTTTGTTGAACAGTGCCATATAAACGGTTATTGATTACGTATTCTGTCGGCGGCCGACAGCGATTCTTCCGTCTTCATTGTCTGATGATAAAACCCCAGTCGTAGATTTTTTCCGGGGAAATTGAAAGCGATAGCCTGATTTATCGGGCCGAGTATCGCATCGGCCGCAATTTCCGTGTCGGAAAGCAGGTAGAGTTTGAAAGCATAAAGCAATTCTGAACCGGAAGCGAGTTTGCCGTTTACCATGACATTGGAAAGCGACGGATGCAGTCCCATGCCAGAGGTGATGGCCGAAGTAGAGGCTTCGCCGATTTTCAACTGCGAATCGACGAAATCTTTTATTTTTTGGTCAATGGCCTCGATTTTCCATTGGCAGGTGTTTCCGTTATCATCAACAATATCAGTAGTATGGACGAACTTCCCGGCATTCTCCTTGCCGGAAAGCACCTCGGTAAAGGTTTGAAGAAAATTGACCGTCAGGTCAGCAATCTCTTCCTCGACACGTGCATCGTCCCAATCGGGATGCGCCAGCCGCAGAACATTCCGTTTCTGATTCCAATACTCTTCAGGCGAATGAATATGGTAAGCGAGATTCAGTCCGTTGTCTGTCACGTATTTGAAAATAGTCGGTATCTCGGAGCCGCGGATAATCCAGCGCAATGCTCCCCAATATTGCGGCACGGCATAGAAATCGCGACCAAACGAGTATGTGTAGTTGTAGGCGGCAGAACAAGCAAAGCGGGCGGGATTTTTACGATCATACACGGGATATGAGCGTATGCCAGTGCCTATACAACTATTCTCAAAATCGCCTACCAAGATGTGTTTCACATCGGCGATATTCCGGCTATCCATCCATTCAAGGCGAGCGTTTTTCGCCGGAATATGTTCCAAACGAGCAATCCGTGCCGGTCGCCCTATCCGGTGACCTCGTTCCAGATATTTTGCATCGAAAAATCCTTTCAGATACAGGTAATCCGTCATTGCGCCTTTGATATAGGCGACGTAATCCCAGTCGGCCAGCCACGCCTCTATATCGGCATCGGACTGCCATATGCGCCGGATTTCGCCATTCTCGAACGATATTTGATTGAGGAACACTCCCTGCCCGAACAGCAAGCCCATTTGCCGTTCGATAATGCCGGGCGCGAGGTTATTATCACTCACTACATCGCGCATCTGCCCAGGGAGCCTGTTATCCATGCCGTAAGGCACGACACGGAATCCGCCGATTGTTTGAGGCATGTACTCCCAATTCCGCATAGGTATTCGCCACAGCATACTATCAAGGTCACCGCCGACATGGTTTGATAACGTATAAACCCGACCGTCAGCCATGTGTAGCGCATAAGAGTGTTTCGATATTCTTTCGATTTTGCTCATCGCAGAGTAACTTTTTGTCCATTAAACACCATAAGAAGCGGCTGATAGAACCGACGGCACTGCATGGTATCGAGGTCGATATATGTTTCCACAATATCGGCATGCCGATGATGTTCCACTCGTTCGCGTTTCATCAACCGGGCACGACGTACATTCACAACGCCTTCACTGCTTTGTTTGGTCGCATTGTACGACATGAAAGTGAAGCTAAAATCTCCTTCCGCTTTCGATATTGCCCGCATTTCTCTAAGTGCTTGATACAAGTCCATGCCCAAAATTACCTACCGTATGATTTGCAGAAAGGACAGTTACCACTACATGTAGTTTTTCGAGATGGAAAGCCGATAATTATCTCAAAAAAGCCGATTTACATTTGTTTGTACGGTATTAAGTTCGTATATTTGTCTATCAATCAAGTCATAGGGGGTTCGAATTGAAAAATTCGCGCCCCCTATGACGTTCCGATCCCCGTCCCGCCCTGTCGCGTATTTGCGACCGCACACCTCTGTAAAAGTGATATATGGCGGCACAAAGATTCGCGCAAAATCCAACATACTGTCAGACAACACACTACACTTCTCAATAAGGTGAATCCCCAAAATCCCACCAATAACACAGGCATTGCGTCAGCAATACCGATTTACCCTTTGCCACGCCTGCTCGTGCATGGGTGGGCAAAGTAGGACGACAAGCATCGAAGCGGTTTTTGACCGGACTACTTTTCACAAAATAGTTCGGTCAAAAAAATGCCCCGATAATTGGGGCATTAGTGAAGATACCGCTTTTGATCGCGCACAAAAAAAGCCTCACCTATCTGGTGAGGCGAATAGAGGCCGGCAAAGCTGTAATTCTAAAACGACACTGAAGTGACGGGCCGACCACTATTATTTAAAATCATCGGCAGTCCGGCGGATGCGATCGGAAAGGTCATATAGAGCCCCCCGAAACAGTTCCTTTTCTTCATCAGTAAATCCCCCAACATTGCCGTTACCGTCTGTTTCGTTCAATTTATTGTAAATCCATGAGGCAGATTTGCCGAAATATCGTTTTGCAATCTTAGACCACGTGACATCTAAGGCAATATCGGCTAATTGCTGTTTGGTTGAACGTCTTGCATTAATCACCGTTTCCATAGTGTTATTTGTTTTGTGAGGATTGCCCGTTAATGGGCAATCCTCGATTCGTCACTTTCCAAAAGTTTTTCAAACAATTCTCGTACCCACAATTCAAGTTCCCAAGAATAATTGTGTTTCGAGTTTCGAAGATTGCGTACAGCTTCGATTAACTCTTTTTCTTTTTCGGTCACTTCCATATCCGTTTGTCTTAGAATTACAATGCAAATATACTGCGAAATACCACAGTATCCAAATTTTCAATGAATTATTTTCATCTATGAACAAAAAAATGCCGCACCATTTAATGATGCGGCATATATCACAATTCATTTAATAGGTCGCAATCCACTGAAGTATGCGTATATATTTCCGGTTCCGATTCCGGTTTCGTTTCATCGCCGGCCTGCGGGAAAAAAACGTCATTTTCAGAGAATAGGAAACATAACGGAAAGAATTCATATTCCTGCATATCTTCGCTATCATTGGAGGCATCAACATTCCCCGGTGCATTCTCGCTATCCGGCATGATTGCCCCTTTGCGCGGTTGCCCCCAAACAATAGTAGCTTTCGCGCCTTTCTTAATTGTAGCGCCCCGTGCCTTCCATTCCTTAAAGGTTTCGTAACGGAGTTCCGCACCGTTATTGTAAACATAGCGGAGTAATATATAATTGATGGTGCGTGTACTCCAGAACTCCAATTCTGCGGGAGTTCTCGCACTATTAATGAACTGTGCACGTAGTTTCTTGGCTGTTATACTCAATTCTATGAGTTTGGTGCGTTTCGCTTGTAACTTCTCGTTGTTTTTCGTATCTTTGCGTTGCATTGGGTTAATTTTTTAATTTCCGACAATTAGAAAGTTAATCATGGGGGCGGCTGGCGGAGCCGCCCCCATCTTATTACTCGGCAATCTCTGCCTGTAACCTATCTGCGGTTTCTTTCATTTTTGCAATGAGTACGCCGAGTATTTCAATGATAAGCACTTTATTCGTAATAGATAAAACTTCTTCATCCCTATACAAATGGGGCGCAATTACTTGCAGGCGAAACACATCGCGCGTGTTCGTAAAATCCTCCGCAGTTTCGTTTACATCTTCAACCGAGGCGGTTAGCGCTTGTAAATGCGCTATTTGCGCATTGAATTTTTCAAATCGCGTGGTTAGCTGTTGTTTCTGCTTGAAATACGCAATGCGTTCTTCGATATTCTGCGGTTCCTTTTTCGCCGCAGTCACCTGCTGTTCCAGCTCTGCAATACGCGCCTGTAATTTGCGCATCTGCTGTTCGTTCGGCTGTAGCTCCGGTTTAATCGTCGCCTCCGAAGTAAGTGCATCAGGCTTGGCCGAGGCATTTGCCGGAATGTTTTCCGCGCTGGTCTTAGCATTGTTTACCGTCTGCATTTTCTGTTCTGTTTTCATAGGGCTAAAATTTTAATTTGTTGCCGGGAATCCCCCCGACCGGGTTTGTGGCAGTCACTCACCACTATCGGACTGCCGAGTGAGTAACCTTTATTTTGTTACGGCCGATTGCCGTAATCTATAAAATCGACCTGTTTGGCAACCTTTATCAGCATTTCAAAGAACTGAGGACTATCGTCCAGCCTCGTTTCGTGAACCTTTACGATACAGGTGTACAACGCCGGTTTTGCAATCAGACACAGTTGCATCGCACCGAAGATCCGGGCAAGGGTTCCGGACGTTTTTTCTGATAAAAATTCTTCAGAGTGCCGGAGGCAATTTTTTTCACCGAAGGGTGAAAAAACGCCCGGGTTCATTGATCCGGTGGAAAACGGCGTTGTCCCTTCGTATCGGAACAGGTCACCGAATAGAGGCGCAGATACCTCAGTGAATGCGATAAAGGATGTTCTGAAAAAGGATTGAGAAGACGGCGATCAAACAGCCGTAAAATAAAATGTTCCGACCGTTTACGGTCGGAACACCTTTGGAAATAGATACCCGTGGCACCTATTTTCTAAAAATAGGGTCCATAACCACTCCTTGAGTCGGATTACCTTTTACGATTGCCCGCCATTCTTTTCGCATCAGCAAATACTTGAACGAATCGGACGGATTTGTAGATTTTACAGGTAACTGCTCAATCGGTAGTTTCTCAGACTTTTTGTCCTTGTAAACAATCCCGCTTTTTACCGTCGTCCGAGCATTTTCCAACGACAACTTCAGATATTTCGCCGCATATGCGTCGATGAACAACATAGGCAGCCGGGGATTCTGTCCACTCATGAATATCTGCATGAAGTTATATTCCTCGGATTGCCGGATAGTACCTTGCCCCACGGACATCATGATAACGCGCCATCCCGTTCGGCAGCCGTTCTCATCTGTTTCAATGGCCTTTTTGAGTTGGCCGGCCTGGTCAAGGCCGACTTTCTTGTATGAGTTCCCGGCTCGGTCATAGTACAAGTATAGCGTCTTGTTATTCATCGGCTCGAAATATTCGCGAAATTTGCGACCAAGGTCGGCGATAAATTCGGGAGCGAGGGTGTACAGAAACTTCAGTATCCGGATGCAGGCACGGCCGTTTAGCGTGCCTTCTTGCGCAATCGTCATCGAACACATATTGCCGAAGTCCACACCGAGCTGGAGCGGCTTGTCATGGTTCAGATATTTCAGTACACGACAATCTTCATGATCGCGCATGCCGAAACGGTCGTAAGCATCTTCATTTATGCCGTCATAATAAAAATGATGTTCCGAAAGCGATGTGTAGAAACGGTTACCGCTTTCCAGCTTCGGGCGACAGGACAGAATGGCTGTCTGTAAATCGTTCATCGACGAGGCAATGGCATCGGCAAACCACCCTTCCGTCAGAATATCGGCATTGACATAGCTCGATGCGAGCAAGAAAAAGGTATCGGCCTTATCCAATCGACGCAGTTCCGTCCATCGTGCCCGCCAGAGGTTGGCCGTGCGTAGTTTATTGCGGCATTCGGTCAGGTCTTCGGCCGCTTTCGTCCGGCTCCACTTGTCTTTTGCTGCGACATATTCGTGCATTGCCTGATTATAGACCAGTCCTGTGCGAATTACCAACAATACAGCCTCCTTATCCATGTTCCCGATTTCCTTCAAAATCCAGTCGTCTTCGCCGATATGCGAGGTATCCGGCATGTCGGTCGTAAACGAACAGCCGCGGTAAAATACGGAGTTCCCGTATTGCGCACGATAGCCGCGCACAGCTTTCAACAAGTTGGCAATCTTTGCTTCCTTAAAATATTTGGCTTCGTCGCCGAATACATAGACGTAGGAAGACCCGGCCAACGTCGATGGACGGTCAAGCGAACCGAACCGGATGTTCATGCCTGTAAAGAAAATGATCGTCCTCTTGTACGATACAAGACGATTGTAAGGTTTCCAAAAGTGCGGTTTCAACCACTCCGGCAGGTCGGCTTTTTCCTTGTCGGTGAATGTCGGCGGCTCCTTTTCGATAACGTAATGGATACCTTCTCGGAAGCCTTTGCGCTCCAGTCCCTCAAGTACGGCCGGCAGAATGTTGGCGGCGAGGTTACTGAAGGTATCGGCCACCCATACGCAAGGGGCACCCGGCATATCGTACAGCACATCTATCAGCCGTTCCACCTGAATATCGGTAGTTTTCGCCGAACCGCGGCCAAGAATGGCGAACAACCTGCGAGGCGCCACAAGCGAAGCCAACTGTGCGAACATGTTCTGATACTGCACAGTCGCCTGTTGCGTGCGTTCGGCATCAACCTTCTTCCTGTAAGACATCGTCGATTATTTCTAAAATATCCGCGTCGATAATACCTGCCTCCATACGCAGGCGTTTCTTGATTTTATCAGGCACTACCAACGAATCTATCTGCGCCGCCAATGCGTCGCGATTCGCCGGCGGCAAACCGATAGTTTCGGGAGAGAGCGACAATAATCGGTATTGTTTCTGATACTGTTCTGGCGGCAATACCTGTGGTTCTTCCTGGTCGAGCTGCAGCACCTTCGCTTGCTGCATTAGCAGATTGCCCGCTATTTCGTAATCCTTTGGCGTTTTGGCCGCCGCCATCGTCAGGGCGTATAACGTATCAAACCGTTCGGCAAACTTCGCTTGTAAAGCCTGTTTTGATACTTGTCTGTTTGCAAAAAACATTTCGACGGCCTCCGAATAGATATTGCTGGCCTTTTCGTAGGAAAACGAGAACGGCGGGCGGGTAAGGAACCGAACCGTATTCCGCTTTCCATACTGTCCGTCCAATGAATATACCAAGACCAGCAAGTCTATGTATAGTTGTTCGTTGTTCGACAAGTCGCCGCGGCTTCCGCCAGCAATATAGTCCTGAATGCGTTGGAAGGCCCCTTCGTCAGCCGGGCCTCCGAAAATGTCGAGTTTCGAGACCAGAAACGATTTGTCACGCATTAGATCAGAGAATTGTTTGGCGGCAGTCAGATTACCGCCGATAGCCTCATTCATCAACTGCATTTCGATTTGCGCCCGCTTTTGCAACCGACCGCGTGCAAGAAGGAGGGATATCTCGCTGTCCGGATTCACAAATTCCAGATGAAACGCCTTTCTGTCCCAGCCGAAATATGTGGCAATATCGTTTTCAGGCCATTCGAGGGCACCGAAAGACAGTAACGCATGACGGTCTTCCTCAGTCAGTCCGATGGCGGATACATTCGTCGAAGAATTGGTAGATTCGTTCATCATTCAAAAACACATATTGTTCATGAAGGGCGTTTTCTGAAAAGTTACCACTTCCGCATACTACGAAATGCTGTTCGGCGGTTTTCATAAGAGTAACTTTCGAGTGGTTCCACGCATAACCAATTGTTATATTCCGAGTTCCAGCAAACGTCTGAAGTTGGTCATTCACTTTCGGAACGCGAGTACGAATGGAGTCGGATATACAGATATGGATATGTTCGATAGCTCCTTTGTCATACCATCTGGCAAGTGCAGCGAGAATACGTTCATTGATCGAATATGTCGAAAAAGTTAGTTGCTGTATCGTACCGAAGTATTTTATGACATACGTTATAAATGTGAAAGCATTGAACGAGTTCTTTGTCCACAGAAAAAACACCTCGTCATTTTCCGGCGCACGGCCGGCCAGCTGCTTGAGCGATGACACTTTCACGCAGTGCTGTCGTTCATATCGTCCGACCGCCGCTGCCGAAGTTGTTTTGGCCGGCGAAATCTCCGGCGGCATAATATCAGTTATGCTGAATAGTGCCATATCCGGCCAACATTTTGTCTATTTCGTTCAATTCCCGCTGTCTGGCGGCAAGCCGCGCCTCTCGTGCCGGTAACAAGTGAGGCTGCGACCGTTCCGTCACCTGTTTACGCAGTCGCCAAATATCTTTTGTCAGATTTTCCCAGCGGCGGAACAATTCCGGTAACGGTAGCCGCCGCAATTCTGCCAGCCGATTCAGCTCACCGAAGATCGGATGTTTGCCGAGAAGTGTATGATGTTCTTTATAGTAGGTAAATTCGGATATTATTTTCCGATTCTCGACATAATTTTCAATCAATTTTTTCGCGGTTTCATAACATTCGCCAAGGGTCGTACACCCGAACAGTAGCGCATGTGCCGTCACATAATTGTGATAGGCTGTAATTTTGTCGGCAGCAAGCACCTTTAATTCGGGAGGACAATTGGTATCTTGCAAAAACGGCCATTCCTTGCGCAAAGAAAACTGCGCCGCCAAGGGTACCATTTTCGCCTTTTCCTCCGCCGGTAACAATGCCGACAGATTTCGCACCAGCAACGGGCGATAGCGTTCCGGCCGCATACTAACCAACCGTACCAAGAACTTGTTCGGTGCGTAAATATTGAGGAGCCGAAGCCCTTCATGGACCTCGGCTCCCGCGTCTAACCACTGACGAATATCGTCCATCATTTGAGCAGCATTTTTGTAATAAGACCGCTGATGGCGGCAAAGCCTGTCGACGAGGCAGTAATGAATTTGCGACGCAACAGTCCTTCCAACACTACGTTTTCGCAAGGAGATCCGCGCAAAACTGGCATTACATAATTACCAAATGAAAATCCGACATGTACGGGACGCGTCGCATACCGCTGCATGTAGCCGCGGATAAACGTTTCCCCTTCGTCATCGGATGCCGCAAGGTATTCAACAAGATTGGCCTTGTCGAACAGTATGGGGAGCCTGTGGTCGTACTGCTCCTGGCCGGCCTTGTTCACATAGACGACAGGCACGCACAGTTCCGCGAACTTGATGGGAGCACACGGGAAGGCGTTTGCCGGAATGAATACGAACTGTTCGGCAATTGCAGCATTCGCCAAACACTCCTCAATGGCCTCACGGACGGAATAATTTTCGGATACAGACATGACCAGCCTTTCCGAGGCCGGACAGTGCTTCTGCCATATTTGCCGCAGGAGGTCTTCCGTGCCTGAATACGCGCAGACCACCAACTGCACGGCCGGTGGTGTAATCTCGGTTGTTGTTATCGAGTCAGCGACCGCCTCTTTTTCGACAATCTGCGTCTCTTGAGTAACGTCTTTTACTTTTCCCATAGCAATTCTTTTTAAGCACCTTCCTCATTCTCTGAAGCTGTTGCCGGGTCGGCAATGTCAGGAACTGCACCAGCATAGTCGGCGGCAAGATATTTCCCGGCCATTTCCTGTTTCCACGTAAATTTCCGTTTCGTAGCCTCCTTGTTGTTGGTCGATTCGAGAGTCAGGTAGAGAGGATTGCACTTTGAACCGATAAGTTGCACACGGCCTTCGGTGGAACCATCGCACTCCTTTACCATAATAACGACCCCTTTATTCAGAAAAGCCTCCGTGTGGTTCTTGATATCCACGCTATTGCCCGGATGTTCGTAGGCAACGCCCTGCATGATGCCTCGTGCGTCCGCATCGCCTGAGATTTCCTCCGTAACTTCAATAGAGGATGTCGTGGCATATATGCTCACCGCTTTGGCACCCTCGTTCAGTATAAGGTCGCCTTTGGCAACCACATTGCCGACCTCCCGTGTAGGTTCGGACTTGATGTCCTCGGCGTCGATAATGATGATTTCCGAGGATTTGGCGGTGGCGCATCCTGCGCCATCGCCATTTTTCTTAACAGATACTTTTACGTAAGCCATATCGGTAATTTATTATCAAGCTGTTTCGCCAGCGTCGAGATTGCTCTGAGTGTCTTTTTCCTCTGAACCGTCGTCGGTCGATGTTCCGCCATACGTCCATTTGGATTCGGCAGTTCCGACTGCCGGGGTATCGATAATAACTGCGGCCGACGGATCATAGCCGTCCGGTACCGCGGCAAATACGGCTTCGCCGATTTTGAAACCGACGGACAACGAATATTCGCCGAATATCTTCACGTCATAGTTCTGCTCCTCGATTTTATTGATACAACGGTCAGCCTTACTGTAATCGACCAGCTCGACGAAGTTCTCTTTCGATGTGGCGAACAAGATAGGTGAATTGTACATGCTTTCGAGCGGAATAAAGGAGAACTTCGTAAAACGGACTGCCGTGCCGATATTCTCGCCCGTATACTTACCGTTTATTGCGAAATCCGCCCGTTGGTAACGAGTAAGGAACTGCGGAGAACAGTGTATGGTGAGGTTGCCGACAAAAAAGTCTGCGATGGCATCCACGAATCCATCTACATATTTGAGCAGCGCGACATCCTCCATCGCGAACGGATCAGCAGCAGCCTTGTAGTGATTGATGTTGTATCGGCCGCTCTTCTTGTCCTCGACCAAAATCGTTTCGTAACCGTCCATCGACTTTGCGGCGGGACGGCCGGCATCGCCGTCCTGCACATCTGCGGAAGCGGCTTCATATTTTCCCTTGCCTATCATGGCGCGGGTGATGTCATCGAGTATTTTGGGCAGAATGTGATTTTCAATGATGTACTTCGTAATCGGCATCTCCTGCATCGTCTTGCCCTGCTCGTAGAGGAACATCAGCCAGCTTTCGAGAATAGAGGCAGGACTGATAGCTACGTTGATTTTATGCCGGCGGTACGGGATACGTATCGGCGTGAACTTCATGGTTCCCTTCGGCGTCCATTTGGCTGTGAATTCCTGAGAAACCTCGGAAATGATGGCGTCCGAAGCTATGTAGTCGGTATTTGACTGAACGCGCGTCATGTGCTTTGCGTCGGGGAAGCCCATGTACAGGCGTTTTGTGATAAGTTCGAGCCGGACGTTGGGCGGCATCGTAATGTCAAACTCCTGCTTCAGTTCCGAAACGTCAATCTGGCCCGATTCAAGGGCCGCAAAAGTCTCGGCCCGACCGGAACGAAGAATAGACGATATGACAGCATTGTGTTTCGCTGCCATATTTAGGTTTACACCACCGGCGGGTATCCCGCCAATCGGCACGACCTGCGGCCTCGGTTCGGGTTCCGCAGCAAGCTGCGTAATCGTGTCCTGCAAAGCTGCGATAGTCTCCCGGTACTCCGTAGTCTGTGCATTTACCATATGCTCAACCGCGGCATCGAAGAGTTCCTGATTGTCCTCCAGGCTTTCCGGTTTGGCGAACGACATGGCCGAAAGTTTCTCGAAAAACTTATCACCATAACGTGCCTTGACTGTTTCGGCCTCCGCGTCGGTCAAGACGATTTTGCCGGCAGCGTCGAACGATAAATCTTCTTCCTTGCCCAGCAGAGATGCCACCAATCGCAACATCTTGTTCGAATTAAGGATTTTTTTGATACTCATACGTTTTAATTTAATTGTAATGTGCGCGGATAAAAACGTTTTGGATAGTGTTCTCAAGCGTCAGTATGTCATCGACAAGCCCGACGTCTATTGCCTGATGCGAGAGGAAGGTACCGCCGGTCAGCACTCCGTCGGCATCGGCCTGCAACCTTCGCCGACTTTTTTTGACAGCCTCATGGAATGCCGTTACGAACGGTGACAGTTCCTCCTGTGCCAATTCGTAATCACCTTGCAAAGCCTTTCGATAGGAAAGATTCTTATCCGGTGATTCTTTAGCATAAATGGTGATGATATGATTGCCGTCTGGAGTGTTGCTGTCATCGACGAATTGGGCCATGACGCCAATAGAGCCGAAAACAGACAAATCGTTGTCGGCAAAAACAGCATCACACTGTGAAGCTATCCAATAAGCGGCCGAGGCGCATAAGTCACAATGTGCGACAATCGGCTTACCGGCTGCTTGCACTTTGCGAATAGCTTCGACAACAAAGGGTATAGCGTTAGTACTGCCGCCGCCTGAATCTATGTCGAGTACTACTCCTATGCTATTGTTATTACTGGCAGCATCCGAAATAGCCTCTGCGATAGAGATTGCCCCAACAGTTCCGCAACTGTCGTATTTAGTAATCGTGCCTATGATCGGAATAACGGTCACAATTTTGGTATCGTTATCCGGTTCCGAACCGCACAACGTGCCGTCACTATTTTCCGCATACGCAGACACATTAAATTCCGGCATATCGAGTGTGACAGGCAGCCGGTTCAAAAAGCTCAATGCCGCCGGCAATAGAGCTTCGGCGTTGTACAATAACCATTGCCCACGACGGATGTCGAAGGCGAGTTGCAAATTGTTTCTGCTCGCGGTACAGTTCATGCCATTCTTTTCCACAAAGGAAAGAGGGACGGGCAGATAAGACAAGGACAGAGTCGGGTTACCGTCTTGGCGGTGTCTTATATTGACAGCTTATGACAAGCGTATTCGCATACGCTATATCCAACCGTACCGGCAAATCAGAAGTTCCGAGTGAGAGCACGTGAGGATCTCTGCATTTGTCTACCGAAGCCGCGGGAAACTCATCGAAATATATACGCAACGACAGATTATCGTGCAATAAAGCCACAGGCCGCAACAGCGTTGCTTCTAACTCATATACGTACAACACTCCAGAATCGTCACGGGACGATTCAATTTTCAAGGTAGCTTTTCCCCGAATGATATCGAAACGCTGCCATGTGGCCGCCGTATCATCGAGCGATTTGGCATAAATTTCTGCAATGACCTTTATCATAGTTCAAAACGGATGTATGATTACGGTTTTCTACTGTTTTTTTCGAGACCTGTAGTGTCCAGCACTTCATCCAGATAATAGGCCCGGCGACGTAGTTTTCGTGTAATGGTGGCTATTTCTTCTTGTTGACGGCGATACATGCGTTTGGAGAGTGCGTCGAAGTAATCATCGGACACCAGCCGGCGCGATACGATAAATGCCTGAATGATGTCGGATTTCGAGAATTTCGCCCCCTGTCCGCGACGGTAATAGCCGGTAAAGTCGAGATCGAAATAAGCAGCCAACGCTTGGTTGAGTTGCACCATATCCGTCGCTGAGTAGTATAGGAATTTGTTTTCAAGATTTTGCGTCGCGCGACACAGCGGAAGCCGCAATGTTACGATATTGTCGCCAGAGCCATACTCCGGCGGCCGGGACATTTCCCGGCAATGAGCAATGATAAGTTTACCCAATCCATGTTCGGATGTTACCTTCAATGTGCCGCCATCCGCAGATGGAAACAGATAACGGAGGTAATCGGCGAGCATCGCATTATCTATTTTCAATTGTACTTCCATACTCATAGTTATTGAAATTTCCATTGTAATTGTGGTTCATGCCGATGGCGGATTGAATCCGGCGTCAACCGCACGGCAGTGTCGTCCGTAGACAATTCGATCATGCAGAATCCAGCACGATTGTCAAATACCCCATGGTCGGCAAGACATTGTACTATTGCGACAAACCGCTCACAATCATGGGCGATAGTATCTATTCGTACCCATTCTCCTGCGCGGCGACGCAAAAGCTGTGGCACCAAACGAGTATAGTACGACTTCAACTCATATTCAGGAATTTCATCGTATTGCATTTGTTGGATATGTTTTTTCTGTACTACATCAACTACATTACCTACACTATGATTATCAAACCATTAACTATTACGTAATTGTAGTTTGTAGTTAAGATTGTAGTTCTACCGCAGAAAATGTAGTTAGATGTAGTTGCGTGTAGAATAATTAGCGAACCATATAATCACATTACTTCAATGATTATCATTATATTATAAAATTGTAGTTAATGTAGTTAATGTAGTTCGCCATTTCGGAAACTTTCCGTTAACATCTATTTATGTTTGGGATATCTTCGAAATATCTTTTACAGTTGCATGGCACGATTCTGCGATTCGTCCACTCGCGTTGAAAACGCCGCCACTCTTGATTGAAGTTTCCGGTGACGTCACGATAAAGCATGGCGAACGGGAGGAACCCGGCCCGGTACGCTTCGCCCATCCGCTTCTGCGCTTTCTCGAATGTATCGCCTTTATATCCCACCAGTACATAGCATTGCAGTACATGATTTGAGCGTGAAAATCCCGCATCCAGCAGCATCTTCCCCGCCGCTTGCAACGGTTCGAGATCATTGGGTGTGTCGTATGCAAAGAACATCGATTCGGGCTTCAGCGTCTGGAGCCGCACAGCCATTTCCGGCGTCAGTAATGCCGCTTCAGGTCCTCCGGCAAACTGCGGCCGATGCGGTTGCCGCGCCAGCATAGCGAACACCTCGTCTATGTGTCCGGGCGAACATGCCAGCAAATTATCGTCTTGGATGATCCAACCGTCGGTAACGGGCAGTTCCCGAAGCTGACCGCCCTCGCGGTTGGGCACGGCGCAGAACCAGCAGCGGTTCGGGCATCCTCGGCTTGTAATTACATAGCCTTTTTTCTGATACATTCCGGGGACAAAATCACCGCCCGGCTCGTTAAGTGCCGGGCCGCCGACCTTGACCGGCGCGACATGCACCCATTGACGGGCGGCCCATTCTGCCCACGGGATGTCCCATGTGAAAGCTACCGAAATATGTACCTCATCAGCTTCATCAAACAACGAAGGTGTTTCATAAACACGCACCAGCTCGTCGATTGGCGTAGCTTTTGTACGCCTGGGGAAAACACGGATAATTCGTTTATTCATACAAACAGCAATTTGTTTCATCAATACCCTTTTAATTCATTTATGCCACAACCTTTTGATCAATCTTCGACAATCTCCGGATTTTCGAGCAGCTCTTTGAACCGGCGATTGCGTGCTGCCTTTGTGTCGAAGTTCTCCAGCGTCACCCAATTCAGATTACCCAGTTCGCCCGTCGGTCGCAGCGTCTTGATACGCGGCTTTGGCTGGTCGTCAGTTCGGATAATTGTGAAGCCAGCCCGCAATACCTTCTGTGTGAATTGTAGTCCATAATCGTCTGTTTTTATTCGCTACATGTTTTGTTGCCGCAAAGCGGACAACGTATGCAACTCGTTTCGGTAGTTTCTACTTCGATTTCTGTCCCGCACACGGGACATGTTACTGTCGTTTTCATAATCTGCTTGGCATTTCTATTTCTGGTTCGCGTATGTAAAGATTTTCTGCTATGCAATCGATTTCAATTATATCTTCGGCAATCATTTCGGTAATCAACTGCCCCAACCGTTGCCTGTCGCATTTGTCACTCACACTGTTATATATCCTACTGTCATCAAATCTGGCATAAACCGGTAGCGTCCCATGACGGATGTTACGCTCCTCGATTCCGCGTATCACGTTAATGATACTGTGCTTAATATCCGTAATCTCATCCATCAGAACAGTGTATCGTCTTCGTTATAAATCGGATTGATGTCGATATCTATGTTATAGTTCCCCCGGATAGCATTGTAATCGAATATCATGGCCGTCGTCACTTTGCTCCGCGCCCTGTCATCGTCCGGTGTATAGCCTTGGGCGTTCTCGATTACCTTGAAACGCATCGAGCGGCACGTTCCTAAAAACTCCTGCGAATGTTCGAGGTAGTATTTGAGAGTTTCTTTCGGGATGATCTTTCCGTTAGAATCACGTCCTTCTTTCGCATAGAGTTGCGCGATGCGACTGAAGTTTATGTACAGGTATGGTTTCTGGGGATCGAGCTCGATTGGATTGCCCGATTCGCAAATACGCATAGGCCGACCGTTACCCGTCCCCATTTTGATGTGATAATCAACCTTCATCCATATCTTGGATGACGAGACGAGCACATCGACAGTTTCCCAAAAACCGGACAGTTCGTTATTCTGCTTGGTCTTATTGTTTTGCTCGACGCAAAGCCTGGCGGCTAAGTCTAACAGCTCCGCATAACTGAACGGCACATCGACGTATTTCTCGATACTGCCGTATGCGGCTAGTATGGTAGCCCAGTTCTTCAGGGTACGGTCTTCGATGCCGTTCTTCCGAATTTTGTCGGATAATTGCAACACGGCATCATCCCACGCCATGCGGAAGTTTCCCTGAAACTTTTTCCGCATTGTGAGCAACTCTCCGGTCAGGTGTGTAAGGCCCCGTTTCTCTATCAGTTTCAAGTCCTCGTAATTACGTTTTTCTGCATCGGAGAACTCGCACTTTGAGAATGTTAGAAACAGTAATCGCGAGAAAAGGGCAATATCTGCCGTCGGCATCTCCTGCCCGGACAGCACCACGCCGCAATCGACGGCTGTCGTCTCCCGCTTCTTGTCATTGTCCATATTCATGCGCGAACGGCCGGCACCGTCCCACAATCCTTTCAGGAACTCCCGCTTCTCAAGATCAAGCGAGTTCTTGTATTCGTCAAGATGAACTACCGCATTGGATACTTCAGCCACAGCTTCAGCCAATGCCGCTTTCGTCGTATTATGGATGTTCGGAGCGATGTTGTTCGGGATGAAAAATGAGGTGAGCGAATGTCCGAGTTCCGATTTGCCAGTGCCCTTCGGGCCGAATAGGTTCAATATAGGGAATGAAGTCGTGACACTCGTCACGATGTCTCGGAACAGTGTTGCGAACAGAAAACAGATAGCTATCTTGGCATTGTCGCCGAAGACCGTAATCAATTTTTCGGCATACTCCCGAAAAGTGATATCATTCGTTGTTGCGTATATGAAACGCCGTTGTTGTTGGTATCCCTGCGTGTCGTCACGGGTATCCAGAGAACAGCCGGGAAGGTAGAATTTCTGTCCGCGCATATTGACGATTCCGAACTCATCGGCCTTTTCAAAATGGCCGTCATCGAGACCACCGTTACCCCATGCGTAGAATTGGTGACGCTTTTGCCAGCCGAGTTGTTTGATCTCATCGGCCGACGGCGTGTCATCGTACAGATATTTCTTCAATAATGTCAATTCGTTTGGGCCGGCCTCCCAAACGTAATTGCCTTTTGTTTCAGTCCGGGTTTTGAAATCCGTAAACGACACCAGTTCACTTTGGGCGAATTTAATGACCGCTTCCTGCTGTTTCGCGTTCCGCATCAAAAAAATCCGTCGTGCATTTCTCTCGTCGCGAATATGGACTATTGGTAACAGTATGAAATTTGACCAGCGTTTGGCTCCGTTCTGCGAGGTTGTTCCGAAATAACAGTTGTCTTTTATGTAAAAACCGTATTCGGCAGACATGTCCTCGAAGTGCTCGTTGTTTTCCTTCAGCCTCTTTTTGTCAAAGGCATTACGAGCCTTATGATACTCTTGCGTCCATATTTTACCGTTCTTGTATTTTTTCTTGAATGTTTCAAGATACATATCTATGGCCGTCTGATCAGCACAATAGGCCATCAGTTGGCACACCTCGCTAATGACGGACGCTATCTCTGTCTGGGACTGCAAGCCGTCCATCTTCTGCTGACAAATCCACGGTATATAATCGTAGGTGGAGCGTGTCAGGCATTCGTCGTACTCAAGTGAATGTGTCCGGAAATATTCGTCCGGATCTTTGCCTGCAGGGAGCTCCATCACTCGAACACTTAGTCCGGACTTGAGCAATGCCAGCCCGTTTTTTACAACGGCATTCACGCCGGCATCGTCCGTATCGCCGATAATAATTACCGTCTTGGCCAGATTTTTCAATAGCCCAATCTGCGCTTCTGTCAATGCGGTACCCAACGGAGCGACGGCATTGGGAACCCCGATTTCGTGAAGTCTCACAACGTCCGGATTCCCCTCGACGAGTACCGCCGTGCTTGTTGTGGTGATTTGGCGTTGTGCATGGAAAATGCCGAACAGATTTTTCCCCTTTGTAAAGAGTGGCGTTTCGCCGGTATTCAGGTATTTCGGCAGGGTTGTTTTTCCGCCGATATAACGACCGGAGAAGGCGACGATATTCCCTGTTCTGCTATATAAACTACCGTTCCCGCCTGGCCGCATGGATCAATCGGAAAAATGATTCTGTGACGGAATGTATCATAGAGTGAACCGTCACTTTCACTACGCTTGACCAATCCTGCTTCGAGTAAAATATCAGTCTTGTAACCTTTCTCGGAAAGATAGCGTAGTAACCCGCCTGTTTCCGGCGCATAGCCTATACCGAACAGTTTGATAGTGTTGTCGCGCCACCGGCTACGGGCATACTTCTGAGCCGGCTCAGACTTTTCATAGCATTTATGAAAGTAATCAAGGGCTACCTTGTTTACCTCAAACAATACGGAACGATGATATTGCGCTTCGCGTTCCTCGGGCGTCAATTCCCGCTTCTCATACTGAATGTGCAGTTTGTCGGCCAGATATTCGAGCGCCTCGTAGTAACGCATATTTTTCAGCTTCATGATGAAGCTGATGGCGTTGCCTGTCTCTGCGCAGGCACCAAAACATGTATATATATTCCTGGTCGGAGAGACCTTGAACGACGGGGTTTTCTCTGAGTGGAAAGGGCAACAGCATTCGTAATTACCACCTTTTTGAGTGAGGTGTATGCCCTCGCCCTCGATTATGGATACGATGTCATGTTCAAGTATTTGTTGTTTAACGAAGTCCGGTATCATCTAACATAGTAGAATTTAGTTCTCGAACGATTTCCTGTGTATCTTCAGCTGCTTCCGATATCAAGGCAGACAATTCCCTCCAGCCATTGGCCATCTCCTTTGTAGAAAGAGACAATTCCCGCAACATTTTGGCACAGGCATGCATTGCCCGTAACCAATCGGCCGTACTATCCGGTCGGATGTCCATAATCTGGACGTGTCCCCGACTATCTTCGTCTATGTACATTATTGAGGAAAACAGATTTCGATATTGAAGTGTTTCCGGATGCTTTTCCGGATTATCTCCTTTTTCTTGGCCGAAGGATTGACGGCGGCCGTACCGTATTTGTCCACCGTACCGAGCGCACAACCGGTTTGGCGGGAAATGAGTATCCTTACCTTATCTTTCCCGGAGGTGTCGAGCGATTTCCAAAAATCCGTTATCGTCATAGTCTGCATTGTTTTATAGTTGTGTGGAGCGACCGTAGTCGCCCCACGGTTGAACATTCCTATTCGTAGGATACACGTATCTCTCGTGATATTGCCCGCATGTATGTAGTACGGAACCTTATCGAAACGCATAGGTCGAGAAGCCATACGAGACGCATCCACCTTGTTACGGTCAGCTTGCGAAAACCGAAACGATATCGTCCGAAATAGATACGACATGAACCGTCAGCCATCCTGTATTCCAACCGTACATCCGGTTCGAATGTCTGTAACATAGTCTTGTCATTTCCGAAACCCTTAAACGAAGCCTCGCAATTCGGGATGAAGCCGTTCCTTTTCATTTGTTTTTGCATTGTGTTAATCTTTTAATTTTTAAATATATTTGTCCTTATTCCTGCGGAAGAACTGCGGATGTTCTGCGGAACAATGCAAAGTAATGATATTTTATCATAACAAACAAGCAATGTTTGATATTTTTTCAATACAAGATTATGAGAATAATTGATAGATTAGATAAGTACATATCTCACAAGGGATTAAATGACAATAAAGTCACGGTTTCTTGTGGGCTATCAAGTGGTTTGTTGAGTCAAGCTCGGAGTGGGAAATGCGATATTGGGAAAAAATCGCTTGACAGGATTCTGAATTTTTATCAGGATCTCAATCGTGTATGGCTAATTACAGGAGTTGGAGATATGCTCAATACACCTTCTGAGGAACTTACTGCCCCGACAGATAGTGATGATACCGGTGTATTTGTCCCTAACGAGATTTTAGAACTTTTGAAAAATCAGAGTGAAGCTATTGCCAGTCAACAACGGACAATAGAATTGCTGGCACGTCAAAGGGGGCAAGATGCCCAACCGGAAGAAACTGCCGATTGTGCAGATGTCGGATAATAGACCTATTCGGCCACAGGCATGTTGTGGCAAAATATTGATTTAAAACAATCTGCGCAATTATGTCCGGGACAAAATCGGGACAAAAAGGAACAAAATCGTAAATTTCAGAGGAAACAATACGCTGATTATCAAGCACAAGTAATTGCACGATTTGCGGAAACAAGTCCTTTCATCCCGACCAACAACCCCGTAAATCGTTAATACATGACGGTTTACGGGGTTGGTCGCAAATAGCCCTCTCGCTCCCGGCCGCAACGAAAGACAACAGCGTTCGCCCAGGTGACGTTCATGCCCGACCGCAACGTTCCACGCCCCTGCCCCACTTCTTTCACCATAAAGAGTTGACAATACATAGCTGTTCCGGCTCAAAAAGCCCTACATCCTCAACACGATTCACACCGACGGACGAACCGACTCCAGTTTACCAAAAATCATTCTACTGATTCTAAAAATAGTGCGAGCATCTTCACCGACTCCAACCTCGATTCCGAAACAAAAAGAACAGCAAACTTTACAAAGAAATAATCGTACGCCTTTAACTGGACCGTGCCCTTTAACTAAAGAAAAAGACAGGCGAGAACTTCCCTCTTACTTAGCACCCTGTACTAAAGCTGCATAGTACCTGCTCTCGTCCATTAATCCTCCCCCCTGCATGCACTCTGTTTTCCTCTTTTGTCAGCAGTTGAATCGTTATATATCTTAACACAAGATCTCATCGAGAATAGCCTAAGACGGCCAAGAGGAGTTTTCTCCTTTAAGACTCCTCAAAAAAGTCCGATAGACAATCAATAAGTAACTACCTCAATCCGAACCAATAGGACACAAAACAAAAGAAGTGATAACCTTTTTGATTATCACTTCTTGCATCTGAGCGGAAAACGAGACTCGAACTCGCGACCCCAACCTTGGCAAGGTTGTGCTCTACCAACTGAGCTATTTCCGCATTATCTTTTGAACGTCTCTCGGTTGCTTCCCGATTGCGAGTGCAAATATAGGCAACATTTCTTAATCTGCAAAACTTTCGCAAAAAATTTTCATCTTTTTTATTTCATCCCTCTTCATCCAGGCAATATCGGCATCCCTGCGGAACCAGGTCATCTGCCGTTTGGCATACCGGCGCGAATTGCGTTTAATAAGCCTAACTGCTTCTTCATATGGTATTTTACCGTCGAAATATTCGAACATTTCACGATAGCCTACCGTCATCAACGCATTCAATCCGCGCAACGGATAGAGTCGGCGTGCTTCTTCTTCAAGTCCCGCCTCGAGCATGCCGTCCACCCGACAATCGATCCGTTCGTAAAGCTCCTCGCGCGGAGTTTCGATTCCTATCTTCACGATTCGGAACGGTCGTTCCCGAGATTCTCCGGACCGTTGTTCCGAATACGGACGTCCCGTTTGCAGGCACACCTCCACGGCACGCACCACCCGCGCGGGATTGTCGCGGTCCACCGATTCATAATAAATCGGGTCGAGCCGGCGCAACTCTTCGAGCAACGTGCCGAGTCCCTCGTCGCGCAAACGGGCCTCCAGTCGCCCTCTCAACGCCGGATCGGTGGGCGGCAACGCATCGAACCCGCGACACAACGCATCGACATAAAGCCCGGAACCGCCGACAGCCAGCACATAATCGTGTTCCCCGAACAAGCGATCGAGCAACACCAATGCCTCCGCCTCGAAACGGCCGGCATTATAATCGTCGGACACTTCCCGGTCGGCGATGAAATAATGCGGTACGGCAGCCAACTGCTCCGCCGAAGGCTGCGCGGTTCCGACGGCCATTCCGCGGAACACCTGCCGGGAGTCGGTAGAGAGAATCGGCGCCCGCAAGTGCTTCGCAAGCTCTACGGCGACGTCGGTCTTACCCGAACCGGTGGGTCCCACCACGACCACCAGGGTCCCTTTCTTAGAAGTCATCGCCGAATCCGTCGTCTTCCATCCCCTCGAAATCGGCGAACTCCTCCATCATGTCGCTGAAAGGATCGTTCTCGTCCGCCTCCAATCCTCCCTCCGCCTGTGCGGGCGGCGTTCCCGCCGACAACACGACGCGGGGATAAACCGCCCCGGCGGCCTCCTGTTTGAAATCGATCACCTCCAGGAAAAGCTCGCGGGCGGAAAGCATATCGAAAACGAATATCAACCGCGATATTCCGGCAGCCAACACATCGCTCAGCCTCACCGCTTCCATCGGCAATGCGGCGATGCCGGCATCGCAATCCTGCATATCCTCCAGGGTATACTCCTGCAGCTTGTTCCACCCGGAATCGGCCGCAAAGAACGAACTGAAGTTGAAGGGATCGTAACCGAGATCCTCACAGATCAGATCGTGCAACTGCAACAGGTCGGTCGCATCCGCGACCTCATATTCCCGGACAAAATCGTCGGACTCACTGCCGAGCATCCTCAATTTGAAAACCATACGCGATTATAATATATAGATGTTTATAATTCCGTCGTTCCGTGGTCCGTTTCGGCGGGGGAAACGGAGGCGAGAAATTCCATGACATCCCGTCCGTCGGGATAATCCCAGGGCCGGGGCGTTTGTCCCTCTCCGAAACCGACCGCTCTGGGATGAAGCGCATCGCGCCCCACCACGCACTGCACCTTGCCGTCGTGCTCCTTCAACCAGGCATACGCCTCCTCTACCCTCCCGTAACGGTACGCCACGATGTTGCTGAGCGCAACGGGAAACTGTTCCCCTTCGGTCACGACGAACGTTCCGCCGTCGCAAAAGGGGGCACCCGACGCACGAAGCTGGGCCCGCAGGCTGCGATAGTTGTTGTAGTATTTGGGGTTGACCTCTTCACGCGCCGGAGCGACCGTCCGTGCAAAACGGTCGAGGTCGCAGGCCTGCGGCACGAAGACCAGGCCGACGTTGCGGCATCCGAGTCCGCTGTAACGGAACATATCCCGCCCCAGCGACCGCAACTCGTCTTCGGTTTCGTCGCCCGTAAGAAGAGCTACCGACCCGCGACTGCCCCGGATAAGGGAAGGAATACCATCGAAAAGAGCGTGAAAATAGCGGCCCGTATTGTCGCTACCGGTAGCGATCGCCGCATCGTAACGCCCTCCCGGCACATAATGTTCCACCGGCACCCCGGGCGCCAGCTCGCGCAGCAGTCCGACGACATACGCCATCAGCACCGAATCTTTGGACGAAGGTTTGACGAACGGAATATTCCCCGACGCCACGACATACAGCAGGTCGGCAAATCCCACCAACGGAATATTGCCGGCCATGATCACCGCCACCCGGCGGCCGCAAGGTCTCCCGACCGTTTCGTATCGCGCCAACCACTCTTTCAGCACCTCCGCGTCCAGCATGCTGCGGCGCAAGGCGTCGACGGCGAACCGTACGTCGGAAAGCGTAAACCAAGGATTGGCCGCCACGGCAGCCTCCGCTACCGCCCGTGTAGGGGACGTGGTACCGAATCCCTCGAGCCGTTCGCCCAACCGGGCAAAAAGGTCCGCATAATATTCCTTCGATCTCCGCATTGTCCCGCAAATTTACAAAAAACCCGCAGCGCCGCCCGAAAAAACGTATATTTGTCTGTTCCAAAAAACCGAACCGCATGAAATTCATAGCCATCATTCCGGCACGCTACGCCTCCACGCGGTTTCCCGGGAAACCGCTCGCCGACATCCAGGGCAAACCCATGATACAACACGTATACGAACGCACGGCAAAGGTATTCGACCACTGCTGCGTCGCCACCGACGACGAACGCATCGCACGGGCCGTCGAAAGTTTCGGCGGACAGGCCGTCATGACCTCCGCGGAGCATCGCAGCGGCACCGACCGCTGTGCCGAAGCGCTCGAAAAATACAGTGCCGCGACGGGCATGTCGTTCGACGTGGTAATCAACGTTCAGGGCGACGAGCCGTTCATCTCGGAAGAGCACCTGACCAGCCTGCGGGCAGCCTTCGACGATCCCGGAGCACACATCGCCACCCTGGCCTACCCCATGAAGCCGGGCGACGACATCTTCAACCCCAACTCTCCGAAAATAGCCCTCTCTCGCGACGGCTACGCTCTCTATTTCAGTCGAAGCGTCATCCCCTACATCCGGGGCGAAGCAGAAGCCGAGTGGGCGTCGCACCACGTCTACCTCAAACACATAGGCATCTACGGCTACCGGACCGACATCCTGCGGGCCATCACCCGCCTGCCGCAAGGAACGCTCGAAAAAGCCGAATCGCTCGAACAGCTCCGCTGGCTCGAAAACGGCTACAGGATCAAAGTAGGACTGGTATCGACCGAAACGGTCGGCATCGACACCCCTGCCGACCTGGAACGACTGTTGGAAAAAATGCACGATTAGTACCGGGGATGCCGCTTGCGGAGTGGAAAAAACAGTTATCTTTGTCGATATTATTCACACACCCACCCGCCGGCAGGTCGCCGGCCCTTAATCTGAAAAATTTACTATTTCAATCTCCAGCATGCAAGATTTCGATGCATTACAGAGCAAGAGCATTATACAATTGCGCGAAATAGCCAAGTCGCTCGGCATCAAAAGTTCGACGCAGATGAAAAAGGACGAACTCATCCAGGCGATCGTCGGCACCCGCGCTCCGGAAGGATCGCAGCCGGCCGCGCCCGACGCCGCCGAACCGCGCCAGAAAAGACAACGCCTCACCCACAGCGGCGCCCCCGTCCGACAGGCCGTAGCCACGGACAGGAGTGAACCGGCCCCCGCCACCCCCTCTGCACAGGAAACGGGCATGCCGCAACCTGCCGAGAAGCCCCGCCGCGGAAGGCCCCGCAAGACGGCACAACCCCTCCCCGAGAAGGAAACGGGCATGCAGGAGAACGCCCCGGCTTCCCTTTCCGAAGAAGCGGTCGCACCCGTCCAGCAGACCGTGCCACAGCAGCAGACCGAACACGTCCGCCCCCAGCAGCCGGGCCGCACGACTCGTCCGCACCACAACAATCCGAGCGGGCCGAACGCCCGACAGGCCGAACGTTACGTTCCCACCGCGGAAGACGCCAACATCGGCTTCGTAGAGGGCGAAGGGGTACTGGAGATCATGCCCGACGGCTACGGCTTCCTGCGCTCGCCCGACTACAACTACCTCAACTCGCCGGACGACATCTACGTGGCATCCTCGCAGATCAAGACTTTCGGGCTCAAACCCGGCGACACGGTAAAGGGGGTGATCCGCCCGCCCAAAGAGGGAGAAAAGTACTTCCCGCTGGTGAAAGCCATCGAGATAAACGGTCTGAGTCCCGAATTCATCCGCGACAGGATGCAGTTCGAATACATGACCCCTCTCTTTCCGAACGAGAAATTCACCCTCACCGGCAACGGCCACAACAACGCCTCGACCCGCATCGTAGACCTTTTCGCTCCGATCGGCAAGGGACAGCGCGGTCTGATCGTGGCCCAGCCCAAAACAGGTAAGACGGTCCTGCTGCAAAGCATCGCCAACGCCATTGCCGACAACCATCCGGAAGTCTACATGATCGTGCTCCTCATCGACGAACGTCCCGAAGAGGTGACCGAAATGGCCCGCAACGTCAAGGCCGAAGTAGTGGCCTCCACCTTCGACGAACAGGCTTCCCGCCACGTGAAGGTGGCCGAAATGGTCCTCGACAAGGCCAAACGCATGGTGGAGTGCGGCCACGACGTAGTCATTTTCCTCGACTCCATCACCCGCCTCGCCCGCGCATACAACACCGTACAACCCGCATCGGGCAAGGTGCTCTCCGGCGGTGTGGATGCCAACGCCCTCCACAAGCCCAAACGGTTTTTCGGCGCCGCGCGGAACACCGAGGAGCGCGGCTCGCTGACCATCATCGCCACCGCCCTGATCGATACGGGTTCCAAAATGGACGAGGTGATCTTCGAAGAGTTCAAGGGAACGGGCAACATGGAACTGCAACTGGACCGCAAACTGGCCAACAAACGCATTTACCCTGCGGTCGACGTCGTCGCCTCGGGTACACGCCGCGAAGACCTGCTGCTGAGCAAGGATGTGTTGCAGAAGACCTGGATACTTCGCCGCTACCTGGCCGACATGAATTCGGTGGAGGCCATGGAAGAGATGATCAAACACATCGAGCACACCCAGAACAACGAAGAGTTGCTGGTCACCATGAACAAATAGCGCGCACAAGGAGCCGACACAACGCGTAAGGGCGGAAGCATGCTTCCGCCCTTACGCGTATCCGTACCGCAGTTCCGTATCCTGACCCGCCTTCGCCGAACGTCTCTGCATCCGAAACCGGACGCATCCCTCCGTCGAGGCCGTCGCCGACCGCCGCTACCGAAAGACATCCGCCCCGCGAACGCTACCGCAGCTATTCCGCCCTCGCCCGACCGAAACGCCGGGGAGGAGATGAGCGACGGTGCAACGGCAAGGCAATGCCCGCCCCTACTTCCGCTCATCCGGAACCGGACCGAGTCCGTCCCTGAAATTCACGGCCGCATGCGCACCGTCGCAAAAGGGTTTGTTCTTCGATGCACCGCAACGACACAACACCAGCCGGCCGGGCCTCGCATAGACGACGCCCTCCTGTGTCCGCACGGGGATACCACCCCGTACCCAGATCCCGCCGCTCACATTCCGGGCCGGGTACTCCATCAACACCAGCTCGGGCTCTTCGCCGGATTCGGCCTCTCCTGCGACAGGCACCTTTTCCGCCGAAGCGGTCAACGCAGGATTCCACAACGCCTGCATGTGCGCCCCGTCGCAATAGGGCTTCCTCTGCGAAGCACCGCAACGGCAAAGTGCCGTGGGCTGATAATCGGTGGCGTATCGCATCCCCTCGGAGACCCCGCTTCCCGCCTCCGGGCCTCCGGCCACCGCAAAGCGCTGCACAAGCAGCGGAGTGCCGAATACGAGAATAGGCCCCTTGTGGCTGACCGTCAGGCGAACCTCCCTGCTCATTCCATGAACTTGCTCTTTTTCCATAACGAAACCCGTTTTCCGGAAACGACGTTCAAACCGCATACCAAACACATTCCGCTTCGGCACACGAACACCTGCCGACACAAAGACCGGAAGTCCCTCCCACAGAAGCAGTGCGCATCCGCTCCGTAAACGGCGTCCCTCCGACATGATACAGGCAACCGCCCTCCGCTCGCCTCCCGCTCGTCCGCACTTCCCTGCCCTCACCCCGCAGCGAGGCGTGAAAACAACAAGGGGCCGTCCTGCGGGACGGCCCCTTTCGTTCTTTATTATCGGGTGTATGGAGACTCGACTCCGCTACGCCCCGATAAGATGCGTTATCGTTTCACCAAACCGTGACGGGCGGCAAGTTCCTCCATCATGGCATAGGCCTGCCCGTAGTCGTTGGCAATGCGACCGTCGAGGATCGCCTCCTTGATCTCGTCCTTGATCTCTCCCACCACGCGGCAGGGAGGAATTCCGTAAGTCTCCATAATCAACTCACCCGACACGGGAGGTTGAAAGTTCCGTACCCTGTCCTTCTCCTCGATCTCCCGGAGTTTCCGGCGCACGATGGCAAAATTCTTCAGGTAGCGTTTCACCTTCCGCTCGTCGCCCGAGGTGATGTCGGCTTCGCAGAGAGTCATCAGGTCGTCGATATCGTCGCCCGCCTCGAAAAGCAGCCGCCGAACGGCCGAATCGGTCACCACCTCGTCCGAGAGAATCTGAGGACGCAGATGGAGCTGGACGAGTTTACGCACATATTTCATCCGGTCGTTGAGGGGCAGCTTCATCCGACGGAAAATATCCGTCACCATGCGGGCTCCCACCACCTCGTGACCGTGGAATGTCCATCCCACTCCCGGAGCATACGCTTTCGTGGCGGGTTTGCCTATGTCGTGCAGGATGGCCGCCCAGCGAAGCCACAGATCGCCGCTGTTCAACGCGACGTTATCGAGCACCATCAGCGTATGGGCGAAATTGTCCTTATGACCGTGGCCCCCCACTTTCTCCACCCCCTTGAGCCGGCTCATCTCCGGAAAGACGAGCGGAAGGAGTCCCGTCATATCCATCAGCTCGAAGCCGATGGAGGGTACGGGCGAAAGGACGATCTTATTGATTTCGGTGATGATGCGTTCGCGGGAAACGATCCGGATGCGTTCTCTGTTGCGTTCGATGGCCTCGAACGTTTCGGGAGCCATATCGAATCCCAGCTGCGCCGCGAACCGCACGGCACGCATCATCCGCAACGGATCGTCGGAAAACGTGACGTCGGGATCGCAAGGCGTGCGGATGATCCCATCGCGCATATCCTCCATTCCTCCGAAAGGGTCCACCAGCTCCCCGAAGGTATCGCCGTTGAGCGACCAGGCCAGCGCATTGATGGTGAAATCGCGGCGCAACTGGTCGTCCCGCAAGGTTCCCTCCTCCACGACCGGCTTCCGCGAATCCTTGGAATAGGACTCTTTCCGCGCCCCGACGAACTCCACCTCCAGACCGCCGGTACGGAGCATAGCCGTACCGAACGTCTTGAACACCGTCACGTGCGCACCCGTCTCCCTGGCGAGCGCCCGGGCCACCTCCACGCCGCTGCCCACCACCACCACGTCGATGTCGGTACACGGGCGGCAAAGGTAGTGGTCGCGCACATACCCCCCGATGACATAGGCCCGCAGCCCCATATCGTCGACGATCCGGGATATCTTCCCGAATACCGGTAACGAAAGCGGATCTTTCATCTGTACAGCATCTATCCGTCAGCCCCTCACCCTGTCGAGGTACATCGCCACCGTCCGCTCCAGGCCGTAGTAGAGCGCATCGGAGATGAGCGCATGACCGATGGAGACCTCGTCGGTAAACGGAATGCGGGAAATAAAATAACGCAGGTTGTCGAGGTTCAGATCGTGCCCGGCATTGAGCCCGAGCCCGAGCCTGCGGGCCTCTTCGGCAGCGCCCACATAATCGCGTACGGCCGCTTCCGGTCCCGCCGCATAGGCCGCCGCATACCCTTCCGTATAGAGCTCCACCCGGTCGGCACCGCACTCCGCAGCCCCGCGTACCATGGCCGCATCGGGATTCACGAATACCGACACCCGAATCCCTTTGCTATGGAACAACTCCACACGTTCGCGCAGGTAGTCGCGGTACTTCACCGTATTCCACCCGGCATTCGACGTGATGGCGTCGTGGGCGTCGGGCACCAGCGTCACCTGCGCAGGCACCACCTCCATCACCAACTCCACGAACGGATCGAAAGGGTTGCCCTCGATGTTGAGTTCCGTCGTCACCACCCGTTTCAGCTCCCTCACGTCGCTGTAACGGATGTGGCGCTCGTCGGGCCGGGGATGCACGGTAATTCCCTGCGCTCCGAAACCCTCGATGCGCTTCGCCGCCTCGATCACGTCGGGCAGGTTGCCCCCGCGCGAATTGCGTATTACGGCGATCTTGTTTATATTTACACTCAGTTTTGTCATAGACGACCAATAAATTGCGTTCGGCCGACGGTACCCGGCATGGCTGGTCCCTGCCGTTCGCTCCGTCGTTGAAGCCGTAAAGTTACTAAAAATGCACGATGAATAAAATTATTCTCTTCTCCCGACCGGGGCTCGGCCTCAGGCAGGACGAAATACGGGAGATCTTCGCGGCCCTCACCGAAAGCGGATTCCAATGGGCCGTCAACGACGCTTTCGCCGACGAAGCGAGTTCGGCTGCGGGAGTGGAGATTCCCCACGCGAAGCGCTACGCCGCGATCGACACCCGGCTGGCCGACGGGGCCGTCATGCTCAGTTACGGAGGCGACGGCACCTTCCTCGAAGCCGTGCGGCTCACCTACGGCCACGGCATCCCCGTGTTGGGAATCAACTACGGCCACCTGGGATTCCTGGCCAACACCCCCCGCGAAGGCATGCAGGAGGTATTCGCCCTCCTGCACGAAAGAAAATACCGGATACAGCCGCGAACGATGCTCCGTCTGGAAGGCGGGGAGACGATCGTGGACGGACACCCCTACGCACTGAACGAATTCACCATCCACCGCACCGAGATCAACATGACCTACGTGGACGTCTTCGTGGACGGCGAAAAGCTCACCACCTACCGCGGCGACGGCGTGTTGCTCTCCACCCCCACAGGCTCCACCGCCTATGCGCTCAGCGTGGGCGGACCGATCGTCGCTCCCATGTGCGAATGTTTCGTCATTGCGCCGATAGCCCCGCACAACCTCACCATGCGCCCCATGGTCATCCCCGATTCGTCGGTCGTCACCTTCCGGGTGAACAGCCGCGCGCCCTACTCGTCGATCAGCCTCGACAACCGTTCGTTCGACATCCCGAGCGGCTCGGAGCTCACCGTGCGGAAGGCCGAGGAGCCCGTTTTTTTGGTAAATTTGCAAAATATATCCTTTTACGACACGTTAAGGAACAAAATGATGTGGGGACTTGACAGTTGGGAGAGCCGCAAGTGACGCGGCCCCTCCGTACCGGCTCCCTCCCCACTCCGGCACGGACACCCCGTGCCGTTAAAAGTATTTGAGAGATACCGCTTGTCCGCACAATTAATATTATATTTGTGGGTTCATTAGCAAACCAGGAACTCAATGAGTAAGACCGACAAGATACCTGCCCATGTAGCGATCATAATGGACGGTAACGGCCGTTGGGCCCAGGCCCGAGGCCTCGAACGTCACGAAGGACATCAGGCGGGTGTGAGCAGTCTGCGCAATGTCATCTACAGGGCCGCCCGCAACGAGGGCGTGCATTACCTTACTTTATACGTATTCTCCACCGAAAACTGGGGGCGCCCCCGCGAAGAGGTGGACATGCTCATGGAACTCCTCTGCCGCAGCATCGTCAACGAGCTGGACGAGTTGCTCCGCGAGCAGGTGAAGGTCGTGGTCGTGGGCGACCGCGAGGGCATGTCGCCCACGGTGGTCGAACACATCGACCTGATCGAACGGGAAACGGCCGACTGCACCAACCTCACCATGCAGCTCTGCATCAACTACAGCGCACGGTCGGAACTCACCCGGGCCGCCCGCCGGCTGGCGGCAAAAGCGGCCGCCGGCGAACTGTCGCCCGAGGCGATCACCCCCGAGGCGATCGCGGACGAACTCTACACCCGCGGAGTGCCCGATCCTGACCTGATCATCCGCACCGGAGGCGAACAGCGCCTCAGCAACTTTCTGTTGTGGCAGGGTGCCTACAGCGAACTTTGGTTCACTCCGACCTACTGGCCCGACTTCAGCGGCGACGACTTCGACGCCGCCCTCGCAGCGTTCGCCGGCCGCCATCGCCGGTTCGGAAAAGTCGAAGAACAGGAATAACACACGAAATACATACCGCACAAACCACGAGTAATGAGAAAAACGATACTACTCCTCGTTTCCATTCTGCTGTTCTCCTTCGGGAACGGCTACTCCCAGCAAAACGCCGAAGCACCTCAGAACGCCGAGGGTGTGCCGATGATAGATTACGGCAAGGCCCGGTTCTATACCATCAACGACATCACCGTCATCGGCATCAAATACCTCGACCCCGACATTCTGATCGCCTCCTCGGGTCTTGCGCGGGGAGAAACGATCCAGATACCAGGCAGTGTCCTCTCTCAGGCGGTATCGCGCCTGTGGAGTCAACGCTACTTCTCGGACGTGAAAGTGGTGGCCGAACTGCTGCCGGAGGATAAGGTGAACCTGGAGATACACCTCACCGAGAGGCCGAGGGTCTACCGGTGGAACTTCGAGGGAATCCGCAAGGGGGAGGCCTCCACCCTGCTCGAAAACCTGAAGCTGAAAAGGGGTTCGGAACTCTCCGACTACGCGATCGACAAAAACGTCCGACTCATCGAGAAACACTTCGCCGACAAGGGCTTCCGCAACACCGAAGTCACGACCCGGATCGAGAACGACCCGGTCATTCAGAATGCGGTGAACGTCACCTTCGTGGTGAACAAAAACAAGCGGGTAAAGATCGGAGCCATCAACTTCGAAGGCAACGAAGTCTTCTCCGACAAAAGGCTTCGCCGCACGATGAAGAAGACCCACCAGGTAAATCCCAACATCTTTCAGAGTTTCAAGCTGAAAGAAGCCGACTACGAAGAGGACAAGGAGAACCTGCTCGACTTCTACAACTCGCAGGGCTACCGCAACGCCGTCATCGTCCGCGACTCGACCTACGCGATCAACGACAAACGCATCGGCATCGACATTCAACTCGAAGAGGGCGACAAATTCTACATCCGCAACGTATCGTGGGTAGGCAACAGCCAATATTCGACCGAACTGCTGCAAGCCATGCTCGGCATCGAGAAAGGCGATACGTACGACAAGAAGACCCTCCACAAAAGGCTCGGTATCCAGCGCGAAACCGACATAGAGGACATGTCGCAGATCTCGTCACTCTACCAGAACAACGGCTATCTGATGTCGATGATCGAACCTTCGGAAATCGTGGTCGGGAACGACTCGATCGATCTCGAAATCAAAATATTCGAAGGTCGTCCGTTCACCATCAACAACGTGGACATCAGCGGTAACCTGCGCGTGGACGACGAAGTGATACGCCGCGAGATATACACCCGGCCGGGCGAGCTCTACAACCGGGCGCTGCTCATGCAGACCCTCCGTCAGCTCGCACAGATGCAACATTTCGATCCGGCCTCCATCATGCCGCAGATACAGCCCGTATCCAACGATCTGGTAGACATCGGATGGCCGCTGGTGGAAACGCCCAGCGACAAATTCGAGGTCTCGGGCGGCTGGGGAGCCGGCATGTTCGTGGGATCGGTGGGCGTACAGCTCAACAACCTTTCGGTAAAGAACTTCTTCAAGAAAGGGGCGTGGAGACCCTACCCGCACGGACAGAACCAGCAACTGGTGGTACGTTTGCAGACCAACGGCTCCTACTACACCTCCTTCATGGGTAGTTTCACCGAACCCTGGCTGGGCGGCAAGAAACCGAACTCGCTCACCATCGCAGCCTTCTACTCCAACCAGACCAACTCCTACAGTTTCGGAGGCGTGTTCTACAAAAGCGACAGCCACTTCCGCACGACCGGCGTCACCGCGGGACTCGGACGACGGCTGACGCTTCCCGATCCCTACTTCACCCTCTACAACGAACTGGGTTATACGCGTTACGGCTTGAGGAACTGGGAGATGTTCTCCAACTTCGACAACGGCACCTCGAACATCATCACCTTCCGCACCGTATTCGGGCGCAGTACCGTGAACAACCCCATCTATCCGAGTTCGGGTACGGACTTCTCGCTCACCCTCACCCTCACCCCGCCCTACTCGCTCTTCGACGGGAAAGACTATGCGCACATGGCCGCGAACGATCCCTCCAAGTTCAAATGGATCGAGTACCACAAATGGCTGGCGAAGGTACAGTGGTACCTCCCCCTCACTCCCGACCAGAAACTCGTTTTCATGGCCCGGGCCGAAATGGGGTACCTGGGATACTACAACAAATACAAACAGTCGCCTTTCGAGCGTTTCGACGTGGGCGGCGACGGCATGACGGGGTACAACATCTACGGTTACGACGTCATCGGCCTGCGCGGTTACGGCGACGGCAGCCTGACTCCCTACGACCCGCAGGACCCTTATGCCTATGCCAACGTCTACAACAAATACACCCTGGAACTCCGCTACCCCTTCCTGCAACAACCCTCCACGCACATCTATGGTCTGGTATTTGCAGAAGCCGGTAACGGATACAGGAATTGGCAGGAGTTCGACCCGTTCAAGTTGCATCGTTCGCTGGGTGTCGGCATTCGGGTATATATCCCCTTCATCGGGATGATCGGTCTGGACTGGGGATACGGGTTCGACGGAACGGCCCGTTCCTCCAAACCGCACGGCGGAAAGCTGCACTTCTCGATGGGTATGGACTTCTAAGCCAAAGAGAGAAGAGCATACATTAAAACATAAGGCTTATGAAAAAGTTTTTGATCATGGCGGCCCTGGCGATCTTCGCAGCCGCAGGAACGGCTTCGGCACAGAACTACATGGTGGTGAACACCGAAACCGTATTCAAATCGCTGAGCGCCTACAACCAGGCCGTAGCGGAGGTGGATGCTGCCGCCAAACGGTACCAGCAGAACATCGACAACGCCTATGCCGATCTGGAGCAGATGTACGAAACCTACATGTCGCAGAAGGCATCGATGTCGCAAAATGCGCGTCGCCAATACGAAGAAACGATTCTGAGCAACGAGAAGAAGATCGCCGAATACCAGGCGGACATCTTCGGCGAAGAGGGGAAGATCACCAAAATGCAGGCGGAAAAGCTGGAGCCCTATCGGAAGAAAGTGACGGAGACCATCTCCGAATACGCTGCCGCCCACGGGTATGCCCTCGTGCTGGATATCGCCGCCAATCCGCTGGTGATCTATTACAGCCCCTCGGCAGACAAGACGCAGGAGATCATATCATTATTAAAATAACAACCTGAACAATGAAAAAAATCATTCTGACCCTCGCGGGATTTCTGTGCCTGTTCTCCGCCTCGGCAAACGCACAGCAGCCGAATTCGGCTACATCAATCTTCAGGAGGTAGTCAGCCTCATGCCCGAAAGGACCGAGGCACAGACGCAACTGCAGAAGATAAACGACGACTATGCGTCGATGCTCGAACTGATGCAGGTGGAGTTCAACAACAAGGTGCAGGAGTACCAAAAAAATATGTCCTCCTACTCCGACGCCGTAAAGCAGGTGAAAGAGCGCGAGCTGCAGGACCTCGATGCCCGCAT
>ERZ777011.681-NODE-681-length-48490-cov-3.044204_pt1 | contig 48490 bp, 43 predicted proteins | sample MGYA00374964_ERZ777011 | MGnify/ENA primary metagenome ERZ777011 (study PRJEB29310, sample SAMD00008975) | mouse gut metagenome | study: EMG produced TPA metagenomics assembly of the Metagenome analysis of fecal microbiota from mouse which was promoted...
AATCGGTTCTTGAAGGAAACAGACTTGACATGCTCATTTCAAATTACGTTTATGACAAGCAGGGCGTGAAGCACAAAAAGGTCATGCGCTACGCTACGGTGCTTCCGACCGATACATATTTTACATGGGACGACATAGGTCATTTCAGGCAGACCCAGTATATACTTATGCACTCTGTCATCTACCGCACCGAGCTTCTGCGGGAGAGCAAGCTTGAACTTCCAAGACACACTTTTTATGTGGATAACCTTTTCGTGTTTGAGCCTCTTCCGAATGTGAAGGTGATGTATTATGCCGATGTGAATTTTTACTGGTATTTTATCGGACGCGACGACCAGTCGGTGCACGAGGACGTTATGATACGCAGGATAGACCAGCAGCTGAGGGTCAACAATATGATGATAGACTGCTTTAACTCCGAGAGCATAGAGGAGCGGAAATGCCGTATATATATGAAGAATTATCTTATGATAATCATGACGGTCTCGTCCATTATGTGCATACTTTCGGATTCCGAGGAAAATCTTGTCAAAAAGCGCGAGCTTTGGGACAGCCTTAAGGAAAAAGAACCCTGGGCGTACCGTAAGATACGTTTTTCGATTCTTGGCGTGTGGATGAATTTTCCGGGAAAAGTCGGACGCAAAATATCTGTCTGCGGCTACCGGGTAACACAGAAAATTTTCGGGTTCAATTAATTTTTATACAAAATAGCTTGATTTTTTTTATTAAATGGGTTATTATCTACACGTTGCTAAAATAATGCTTTACTTGATATTATTACATATTATTTTAATTTAAGGACAGGGTTATAAAGGAGGATTTTTTTATGCCGAAAAAGACGACAGCAACAGAGGTTAAGGAAGCAGTGAAAAATACAGGAGTTAAAGCGGCTGAAACCGTTAAGGAAGCGGCTGACAAAGTAGCGGAAAAGGCGGCGGAGGTTAAGGAGGCGGCTAAGGCCGAGACCAAGAAGGTAGCGGAGAAAGCGGCTACGGCAAAGAAGGCTGTTAAGACGGCTGCCAAGAAGGTAACCGAGAAGAAGACCGAGCTTGCTCCGGAGGTATATGTACAGTTTCAGGGACGCGAGGCAACGGTTGACAGCGTGATAGCAAAAGCAACCGAGTTATATGTTGCTGACGGACACAGGGCTTCGTCCATCAAATCTCTTCAGGTTTATCTTAAGCCGGAGGAGTCGGCTGCATATTACGTTATCAATAAGAAGTATGCCGGAAGGGTAGAGCTTTTCTAATTTACAGTGTCAAGTGATACACGATTCCGCAAGGTCTGACGAAGGCTTTGCGGAATTTTTATGCACAGCCCCATGAGGAGGAAATATGCCGCTGAAGCGGCGCATGGGCGCGCGGCGAGCAGGGGAAGGCAAATTTTCTTCTACCCGGTTTATAACGGAATGACAAATAATTACATATAAAGTCGGGTAAGCCTTACTTTTTTATGTTAAATTGGAGTTACGGCAGGAGGCAGGAGCATGGAATGGGTAAGCGCCATAAACAAAGCGATCGGCTATATTGAGGAAAATATTACGGAGGATATTTCCGCTGAGGAGGTTGCGAGGCAGGTCAGCATATCGCCCTTTTATTTTCAGAAGGGCTTTAGTCTGCTATGCGGCTATACTGTGTCCGAATATATCCGTAACCGCAGGCTGGCGCTCGCCGCGCAGGAGCTTGCGGCGGATAAAGCAAAGGTGATTGATACGGCTTTGAAATACGGCTACGATTCGCCTGACAGCTTTGCCAAAGCGTTTGCGAGATTCCATGGGATCTCGCCTTCCATGGCGCAGAGAAGCGGTGTTTTTCTCAAAACCTTTGCGCCGCTGAAAATAAAATTATCATTGGAGGGCGGTTATATCATGGACTACAGATTGACCAGAAAAGACAGCTTCACGGTGATGGGAGTGTCAAAAAAATTTACCTATGAAAACGCAAAGGAGGCGATACCGCAGTTCTGGCGTGAGCATTACGAGAAAGGAAACGGCAAATATGTATGCGGCATGTTCGGAGTGAACATAGACGAAACGATGGGAAACAGCGAATTTGAATATTTGATTGCCGACGCTTACAATCCCGCAAAGGATATTCCCGACGGCTTTGTGACAATGACGATACCCGCATTCACATGGGCGGTCTTTCCGTGCAGGGGCGCGATGCCGGATGCTTTGCAGGACGTTAATAAGAAGATCTTCTCGGAATGGCTCCCGGCGCTTAAGGAATACGAATTTGCCGCAGGGTACAGCATCGAGATGTACGACGACGCAGGCAAATATCCCAAAGGGACAGCCGATGAAAATTATTACAGCGAGATATGGATTCCGGTGAAGAAGAAGTAAGTCAGAATGAAAGGGGCGCAGAGGCGCTCCTTTTTATTTTATGAATAAAACTCAAAACAATGGATAATATGATATAAAATACAACAAAATTTTTGATGTTGTTGACACATTTGCCAAAAGGAGATAGAATAAATTATGGAGGTGCGCGGAATGTTCACATATATAAAATTAAAAAATTTTATGTCGTTTAAGGACGTTATGTTTGATTTCAGAAACGGAAGCAAGGGCGCCAAGAAATTCATTTCTGTTTATGGGGAAAATGGAAGCGGAAAGTCTAATTTTGTAAACAGCATAGATTTTTTAAGAAGAAGTATAGATTCGTTTGAGATGCTTGTGGATTCTGAGAAAATTATGGAATTGATACATGAAAAAATGCTGCCTGAAAAGTTACATGATATGTTTTTGGATAATACGAATATCTTAAGGCTCAGCGATAAGTGCAGAATGGCGGAATGTGATGAAGAAACCGTTATGGAATTCGGATTTCGGGTCGGCGGACATGAGGGATACTATATTTTGAGCTTTGCCGAAAGGTTTGTATATGAAAAATTATATTATTTTACCGGAAAACAAAGCGGGACATTATATGAAATAAAGGACGATAACGGAATCCGCACGGCTTTTTCCGGCAAACTGTTCGGCAATAAAAAGGCGGAGGAAGAAATTTGTGACGAGATAGATAAATACTGGGGGAAGCATACACTTCTAAGTATTCTGAATAAGGAAAGAAACGAAAAAAACGAGCAGTATATTCAAAATAATTATCTTTCATATGTTTTTGATATTCTTGATATGTTGCAAAGTATGACGGTCCATTATAAAAAGAGTTCGTCTTCGGGAAGAGAGATAAACGCCGGAGTGCCGGATAATATACTCAGCAATTTGAGCGATGGGTATGTTTCAGCTTCAAACGAGGCGGTTTTAGACAGGACCGAAAGAATTCTGTGCGATTTTTTTACTCAGGCTTATGCGGATATAAAGGAAGTATTTTACGAAAAGAAATATGTAAAAAACATGGTTGCATATAAGCTTTGTGTAAAAAAAATGATAGGAGGTAAAATACGGACTATTGTTTTCAAAAATGAATCGGCCGGAACTCAGCATATACTCGAAATAATTCATTCACTGTTAGGCGTATTCTGCGGGGTGACTGTGGTTTATGACGAAATAGATGACGGAATACACGATCTGCTTTTGAAGAGCATTCTGGAATCTATGACATACGGCATTACGGGGCAATTAATTATTACCACGCATAATACGTATATGCTTGAAAGTATCGACATTAAGTCAGTTTATTTAATTACTGTGGATTATCAGGGAAATAAGGAGGTCAAATGTCTGGATAAGTATCCTCGGATTCAGGGAACAAATAATCCGAGAATCATGTATCTGAAAGGATTATTCGGAGGAGTACCGATAGTGGATTCCTTAGACTACGATTTAATTATAAATGAACTCAGGACGGTTGCATCGGATAAAGAAGGAGGAAAATAAGAGTGCCTTTTGAAGCGTTGAGATATACCAAGGGTGTTGTTATTGTACCCGGTAAATCGGAGTATAATTTGGTCAGGTATATATACACAAATCTTCACCTTCCGATAAAAATCATACGAGAGAATAGAGGCAGTATTCAAATCAATGGCTTAAAAAATTTTCTTGACAGGAGTCCTTTTTTGACCCCGAAAAAATTTGCCGAGGAATATTCTGTGGAATACGACAAAAAGACAAAAAAATTAAAGAAATTTAAGCTGTTTATAATCATGGATACGGATGACTGTTGTGAAACGGCGATGAATGCATACATATCAGGGGAATTATTTAATGGACATCCTTTAAATGAATATATTGTACCTATATATAACAGAACCAATCTGGAAGATGTTATGATGAGAGCCGGAATAATGGTAAAACGAATTGCAAATTCAGAAAAAGGAACATATTACAGTAAAATATTTCCGATAAATACAGGTCCTGTCAATGCTGACAGTATTAATCAGATAAGAACTTTTGCGGAAAAATTAAAGAAAGTAGAAGAAACAAATATGCTTGAATTAATTGAATATTGTTTTGAGCAACTTCCTGATGAAAGACTATGGAAATAATATATGCAACGGAGGTAACACTATGAAATCCACTGTCAGACTTACCCATTCGTCGGTTCTTTTTAAGGACGGCAAGCCTTTTGTGTCCGTGCTGTTCGAGGACGGGAATAAGAGCGCCGAGGGCAGGATACCGGACTGCACGATAACTATAAACAACGGCTTTTTAGAAAACGAGAAGGCGGAGTTTGAAGAGTATATGCGCGAGAATAAGACGGATATAATTGAAGCGGCGAAAAAAATAACCGGAATAATGCACTGGATGTCGGATTGACACTTGAAAGGTCGGACAACATTTGATATAGTGGTGGGAACGGCGCAGAAAATATAAGAATGTTGGACGGGTGATAAAATGTCGATCAAATCAAAATATATAGGGGACAGTCAGTTTTATAAGAAAACTTTAAGCGTTGCAGTTCCGATAATGATACAGAACGGAATCACCAATTTTGTCGGTCTTTTGGACAATATTATGGTCGGACGTGTAGGAACCGAGCAGATGTCGGGAATAGCCATTGTGAACCAGCTGCTGATAGTATTTAATCTGGCTATATTCGGGGCGATTTCGGGCGCAGGGATATTTACCGCGCAGTATTACGGGGCGGGAGACGACGAGGGGGTCCGGAACACTTTCCGCTTTAAAATGTATATATGCATCGGAATTACGGCTCTGGGAATACTGGCGCTGTCATTTTTCGGTGAAAATCTTATCAGGCTTTATCTTCATGGCGAAGGTAACGGCCTGTCGGTTGAGGACGCGCTCATATACGGCAAAAAATACCTCCGGATAATGCTTATAGGTATGATCCCGTTCGCCATAGAGCAGTCTTACAGCGGAACGTTGCGCGAATGCGGAGAGACTTCGGTTTCCATGAAGGCGGGTATCGCGGCGGTGGCTGTAAATCTTGGACTGAATTATGTGCTTATATTCGGCAAATTTGGATTTCCGGCGCTTGGAGTCGAGGGAGCGGCGATAGCGACTGTTATTTCAAGGTATGTACAGGCGGCGATCGTAATAATATGGACGCATACAAATAAAGAAAAAATGCCTTTTATCAAGGGAGCGTACAGAAAGCCGGCGGTTCCGGCGGCGCTTACCAAACAGATAGTAATGCGCGGCGCGCCTCTTATGCTGAACGAAGTGCTGTGGGCGGCGGGTATCGCGGCGCTGAATCAGTGCTATTCAATGCGCGGTCTTGACGCGGTCGCCGCCATAAATATATCTTCAACTATAACCAATCTTTTCAATGTCGTGTTCATTGCGTTCGGAGACGCGATTGCAATTGTCGTGGGACAGCTCCTCGGAGCGGAGAGATACGACGAGGCAAAGGATACGGACAGAAAGCTGATAACCTTTTCCGTGCTGCTGTGCGTCGGGATAGGCGCGCTGCTGGCGCTTCTTGCCCCGTTGTTTCCGAAGCTTTATAAAACAAATGACGGAGTAAGACAGCTTGCGGGGCAGGTCATGAGAATTTCAGCGGCGTTCATGCCTGCGTACGCGTTTATGCATGCGGCGTATTTTACGCTGCGCTCAGGCGGCAAAACGATCGTCACTTTTCTTTTCGACAGCGTGTTTCTGTGGGTGATCTCCGTTCCCGTCGCATTTGTGATAAGCAGATATACGGGAGTGCCGCTGTTACTTTTGTTTTTCAGCATACAGGCGCTTGACCTTATAAAATGCGCTGTCGGCTTTGTTCTTGTAAAAAAAGGCGTGTGGATAAATAAAATCGTGCGCACCTGACGGCAGGAGGATCGGAATGTTTCGTAACTGTAATCTTGAGGATATATCGGACGGCAGACTGTATGGCGTAAACGACATGGCAAGGCTCGGCTGCAACGGCTGCGAGGGGTGCCACGCCTGCTGTACGGATATGGGAAATTCCGTTGTGCTTGACCCGCTCGATGTGTTCAGGATAAGAACGAACAGCGGCGAGAGCATTGAAAGCCTGCTGCAAAACAAGCTTGAGCTTAATATGGCGGACGGCGTGATCCTCCCCAATATAAGAATGAGCGGCGCGGATGCCCGCTGTCCGTATCTTGACAAAGACGGACGCTGCTCGATACATGAATACAGACCGGGTATGTGCAGGCTGTTTCCGCTCGGAAGATACTATGAAAACGGGGATTACCGTTATTTTTTACAGAAGGACCAGTGCAAAAAGGCAAACCGCGTCAAGGTCAGGATAAGCAGGTGGCTTGACATACCGGATTATCCGGAATACAGGGAATATGTGCTGAAATGGCATTACCTCCTGCTCGATGTTTCAGAGAAGGTGAAAATACTTTCCGAGGCTGACGCAAAGCAGCTTGAGCTTATGCTTATAAATATGTTCTATATAAAGACAGAGGCAAAAAGCGAGGAGGAATTTATGGCGGAGTTTGACAGGAAATCCGGCATGATGAGAAAGCTTCTTGCAAAGCTTTAAATATACTCTCAGGGCTTTAAAACAAGGGTAAAAAAATATTTACACATGCGTTGTTTTAGTGTATACTATCATAGTGTGTTTCAAAGCTGTTTTGGAGCGCATGACCAATGAAACAAGCAGTAAAAGGTAAACAGGAGGAGAACGCATGGTTAGAGCGATAGTTGGTGCCAACTGGGGCGATGAAGGCAAGGGCAAGATCACGGATATGCTGGCAGAGAAATCGGACATAATAGTGAGATTTCAGGGAGGAAGCAACGCCGGACATACCATTATCAACGATTACGGCAAATTTGCGCTGCATCTGCTTCCGTCGGGCGTTTTTTACAGCCACACGACAAGTATAATCGGCAACGGTGTTGCGCTTAATATTCCTTATCTTCTGAAAGAGGTCAAAGGACTTGAGGAGCGCGGTGTGCCTACGCCTAAGCTTCTTGTGTCTGACAGGGCGCAGATACTTATGCCTTACCATGTGGATTTTGACGCTTTTGAAGAGGAGCGTCTTGGAGGCAAGGCGTTCGGCTCGACAAAATCGGGCATCGCTCCTTTTTATTCGGATAAATACGCCAAAATCGGATTTCAGGTAAGCGAGCTTTTTGACGAGGCTTCGCTCAAGGAAAAGGTCGGGAGAGTGGTAGAGTACAAGAATATTCTGCTCGAGCATTTGTACCATAAGCCGACGATGGATCCGGACGCAATATTTGAGCTTCTTTTGTCATACAGGGATATGATAAAGCCTTATGTCGCGGATGTTTCGCTTTTCCTTCACAACGCGATAAAAGAAGGCAAAACAGTTCTTTTGGAGGGACAGCTCGGCTCGCTTAAGGACCCCGACCACGGAATATATCCGATGGTCACCTCGTCCTCGACGCTCGCGGCTTACGGCGCGATCGGCGCGGGAATACCGGCGCAGGAGATAAGGGACGTAGTTACCGTTGTAAAGGCATACTCGTCCGCAGTCGGAGCGGGAGCCTTTGTGAGCGAGATATTCGGGGCTGAGGCAGACGAGATGAGAAGACGCGGAGGCGACGGAGGCGAATTCGGAGCGACTACCGGACGTCCCAGAAGAATGGGCTGGTTTGACGCGGTTGCGACGCGCTACGGCTGCCGTATGCAGGGCGCTACGGAGGTGGCGCTGACGGTCGTTGACGCGCTCGGCTATCTTGACGAGATTCCCATGTGCGTCGGGTACGAGATAGACGGAGAGGTTATAAAGGATTTTCCCGTGACCTATAAGCTTGAAAAGGCAAAGCCGGTTCTTAAGACCTACAAGGGCTGGAAATGCGACATCGGAGGAATCAGGAATTACGATGAGCTTCCCAAGGAGTGCCGAGACTATATCGAGGCGATCGAGGCGGAAATCGGCGTTCCTATAACGATGATCTCCAACGGGCCCAAGAGGCATGACATAATTCTTAGAAAATAAAGACAACGCATAAAGGCAGCCGCCTTCGGGGTTCACCCTGAGGACGGCTGTCATTTTTGTGCGCAGACGGTTATCTGTCAAACGCCGGATTGAAAGCGTATACGTTTTTGCAGTCCAGTTTATCCTGCGTGATGTTGAGTGCTTCACCGAAACGCTGGAAATGCACGATCTCCCTTGCGCGCAGAAAACGCAGCGGCGCTACGATGTCTGGATCGTCAAGCAGGCGCAGCAGGTTGTCGTAAACTACTCTTGCCTTTTGCTCTGCTGCGACTTTGTAAGAACAATCTTATGCGGGTATAGGCAAAAGCTCAGAAAGACCAGTGGATTTCTACCGGAACGCGCCCGGTGCCGCTGATGCGCCGTCCCACGCAGATATAGTCGATGAAGCTTTCAACTGTTTCCCGGTTGAGGCGCGTGGGATTAGTGTATTGCCGGATAATCTCTTTTCGGCTGTCATTGGATAGAGGCGTCCTTGTTGTTTGCTGAAGTTTTTTTTCGGCATCGGAAATCGTCTGCTCAAGCCTCTGTTTTCGCGCAGTAAATTCTTTTAAAATGTCCTCAAAGTCGTTTTCAGGCAGTAATCCTCGTATTCTGTCCTCGTAAAGCTGACGTATTCCTTTGGAAAATTGATTCTGTTTTTTCTTATATAAAGAAATATCCGAGAGCAGCCGGGCGTGCTGCGTATCCGGATTTTGGCAAAAAACGACGCCGGCTTCCAGCAGATCCGCGTCCAGATATTTTGACGTGAGCCGGTTGAGTTCTTCAAGGACGATGTTTTCGAGTTTCTGTACGGAGATAAAAGCTCCGGGGCAGGAGCCTGTGGAAATGCGTCGGTTTGCACATTGGAGGTATCTTCTGCTGCCGCTTTTGGAGGAGCGCATGGCGCCGCCGCAGTAAAGGCAGCGTGACTTTCCGGCAAAGATACCCGGTTCTCCTGAGGAAAATGGTTTTGACCTCTGCGCGTTTATCCGCTGGACTCTGTCCCATAATTCCTTGTCTATAACGGGTTCGTGAGTACCCTCCACAATATACCATTCGTTTTTGGGGCGCGGTCTGTTTTGTTTGGTCTTATAGGAAACACTGCCGTATTTGCCCTGAACCATATTTCCTATGTAAATTTCGTTTTTAAGCATAGAGGAGACGGCGGAATATTTCCAGAGTGTGCTGTTTTTGTTAAGCGGCTGACAATATCGCATACCGTTAAGACGTTTGTACTCTGTGGGATTGGGAATGCCGCGATCGTTCAGCATACGGGCGATGGCGGTTTTACCGTAGCCCTGCGCGTAAAGGGTAAAGACTTCACGAACTGTTTTTGCCGCCTCTTCGTCTATTATCAGATGACCTTTGCATTCGGGATCTTTTTGGTATCCGTAAAGGGCAAAAGAGCCGATATGAAAGCCGTTCTGCCTTCGGTTAGTAAGGACGCTTTTTATGCTTTCCGACATATCTTCAAGATACCATTCATTGACAAGCCCGTTGATCTGTCTTGATTTTTTGTTGCCCTTGTTTGAGGTGTCGGCGCTGTCAACAACGCTGACGAAGCGGATTCCCCAAAGGGGGAAAAGCCCGTGCAGATATTTTTCGACAAGCTCAAGCTCACGGGTAAAGCGTGACTGTGATTTGCAGAGTACGATATCGAAGTGCCGCGCTTTTGCGTCCTCCAGAAGACGGTTGAATCCGGGGCGTTTCCTGTCCGCTCCGGCATAGTCGTCGTCGCTGTAGATATTGTATACCTCCCAGCCTTGTTCAATTGAGTACTGAAGCAGCATGGCTTTCTGATTTCGTATGCTGCCGCTTTCTTCATCGCCGTGGATTTTGTTTTTATCTTCTTCGGACAGACGGCAGTAGATAGCTACTTTGAGTCCCGTGGTTTATTGCTCCTTTCCGCAAAGTTGATGAGATCGATCCATATTTGGGTGAACAGCTTGGTCGAAACGTTATCCGCGCCGTCTTTGAATACGTTTTTGCATACAGGCTGTTCTTTTTGTTTTTCAGGCAAATGATTATGTTCCTTTCCTGATTTTTCAATAATAAATCTATGAAAAACGGCAAGTCCGCTATGTGTGATATTTATATAACGGAAAAGGAGAGCGCTTTGACGGCATCGGGAAAGATGATTTGCGGATTCTGGTTATTATGTATTGACTTGTCCGCCATATAAATGATACAATTTAAAAGTAGAATTCCAGGCGGTCGGTAAGATTATTTTTTAAATGGGGTTACAAACTGCCCGGAGTCAAAAATATTTTATTATAGGAAGAATATAATGAAAAAAGGTTTTTTCAAACGCGCTGCGGCAGGCGCGGCTGCAGTTGCATTGGCGCTTGCAGGCGTTGTTGCGCTTGGCAGCAAGGCGGAAGTAAAGGCGGCAGTGGAAGACTTTGACCTCTCTTCTTTAACGGGCTATTCGCTGACAAACAATGTGCTTAAGCCTTGTGAAAATTGGGATGGCGAAGTAACGGTGGAAGAAGACATCACTGTATCATTTCAGTTGGAGGAGACATATGCCGGCGACGAAATGATTGCAATACAGTTGGCGTATTGTAATGGTAGTTGGGAATGGCATCATGATTATATTGATGCATCTTATTCGGCTGACGAAACTTATAAAGTTACGGTTCCTGCGGGAACATATCATATGTTCCAGATCGCTCCTTCGTCCGCGAAAGACGGAGAGGGTGATGACCCGGGTTCGGTATGCTGGCAGTATGATTTTAAAAATGTAAAGGCAACTGTTGGCGAGGAAGAGGCCGAAGCTAACTATTATGTAGCTGGTGAAGAAGGACTCTGCGGCAAGAACTGGGATGCGGCAGGAAGTCTTATGACTAAAAATGATGACGGAACATATTCCGTTACTTTCACTGGAATTGCGGCAGGTACATATGAGTTCAAGGTTACGGACGGTACATGGGACAATAGCTGGAATCTTGAAGGAAACGCCAATCTTGCGGGTAACGCAAGCGTAGAGGTTGGAGAGGATGATTCGACAGTAGTTGTATCGTTCGACGGAGATAAGGCTTACGTAGAGGTCAATCCTGAAGAGGAGGAGCCGACGCCTGAACAGCCTACTCCTGAGCAGCCGGGCGAACCCGGAGACGGTTTCGTACTGACGGGAACTTCTGTTACCATGAAGGATGGCGGAATCAGAATCAACGTATTCAATCCTTGGGGCGGAGACGATACTCATGCGGTTGAATCAATGGCTCCGATCGACGGAAATAATAAGGTAGAGGTAACCGTTAAGGTTACAGGTCTTGAGGCATCAGGTCTTGGAAGCTTCAAGATGTGGCTCAACGGAGGATCCAATGTTGAAGGCAACAAAGTATCCTATTGGGAGAGCGACGGTTCTGAAAAGGACGGATGCCAGTCAACGGTCGTAGAGGTTTCGGAGGACGGAGAGTATACGATTACGCTTACATCGGAAGAAGCTTGGGCAGCCGGAGAAAATAACTTCCTTGCTGTAATGTCCGATATTGATGCAGACGCATGGAACGCTCTTAATGAAGGAGAAGGAGATGCAGGTCTTCTTTCAATTACAGGCGTGAAGGCTTCCAAGGACGCTACCGATGTTCCCAGCGGTGACAACAGTCAGATGGCACTCATAATAGCTCTTATGATCGCAGGCGCTGCAGGCGTTGCGGTAGTAGCCGGAAAGAAATTTGCGGCTGAGAAGTAAGATTTATTCTATGCACGGATGTGTATAAGGGAATCTTATACAAAATTAAATTGAGTTAGGATATGCTCTTTTTCAGGCGGCGGTACGTTTTGAGAAAGAGCATATTTTTACTTGAACTTATGTAATGATCTTTTAGCGTTTAAAATGAAATTTATGACGACTATTTTGCAAAAACACTTGAACTGTACCGCATAAAATGTTTATAATGAAATCCAGACGTATTTTTTAATATTAAAAAGGAGCAGGCTTTTTATGAACACTGAAAAGAGAACCATAATGATAGCGGACGACGCGGAAATCAACCGCGAGCTGTTAAAGCTGATTTTTGAAGACGACTTTAATGTACTTGAGGCGGAGGACGGTGATCAGGCTATTGAAGTCCTTGATGAGAGGCATGATGATATCAGAATGCTGTTCCTTGATTTGATTATGCCGGGCAAAACGGGACTTGAAGTAATGGAACATATGCGCAGCAAAAAGTATATGAATACGATTCCGGTTATCATGATAACCGGAGAGGCTACCGCCGATACCGACGTGAAGGCCTATGAGTACGGAGCTTCCGACATAATTTACAAGCCTTTTGAGGCAAGGGTCATCAAAAGGCGTACTCTGAATATTATGGAGCTTTTTGAGAGCAGGCTTTTTATGGAAAGGCAGCTTGAAAAGCGTACGAGACAGCTTATCGAAAGCCAGAAGAAGCTTGAGAGGAATAACGAATTTCTGGTGAACGCGCTCAGCTCCGTTGTTGAATTCCGAAGTCTTGAGTCGGGCGAGCATATAAGGCGCGTTAAGTATTTTACGCGTATATTCCTTAATTATATGAAAAGATATTATCTTGAGTATGAGTTTACGAAGGAGCAGATAGATTTGATAGTCAATGCGTCCGCGCTGCATGATATAGGAAAGATCGCGATTCCGGACAGCATACTTTTAAAGCCCGCGAGACTTACCTCGTCGGAGTTTGAGGTCATCAAAAAACATACTACATACGGCTGCCAGATTCTTGAGAAATTCAAGCAGGAGGACAGCGAATTTTACCGTTACTGCTACGACATATGCAGGTATCACCATGAGCGTTATGACGGAAACGGATACCCTGAAGGGCTTAAAGGAGAGGATATTCCGATTTGGGCGCAGGTCGTTTCCATTGTTGACGTGTACGATGCCCTGATAAGCAAGCGTGTATACAAAACCCCGTATGCGGTCGATGTGGCGATTAAAATGATCATGGACGGGGAGTGCGGCGTATTTTCCCCGAAGCTTCTTGACTGCTTTAATATGGTACAGGACGTTTTATGCGAGACCTCCGATATTTTCTCTTACGCGGACTCCAATACTCATGAGAACAGTATAGAGCTTCCGATGTAGTTTTATTTCCGGATCGTGCCGGAAAAATATTGAGAATAGAAAGTCAAATGGACTGTCACGACGATGAGCGGTAATCAGAGTCGTGACGGTTTTTAAATCGGGACTTATAGATTGTTTTTACACTTTCGCAGCATCTGCTGCAAGGTCCTCGGTAAGGTCGCAGATGGGATCGCCTTTTACCTGAAATTCACAGGCGTTGAAAGGTATTCCTCCCGCCGCCTGCGGCCATACGCCCAAGGTATGATCCGTATAATACGGAGCAAAACCGGATTTCTCAATCTGCTCCGGCGTGAGATTTCGCGTAAGCTGATGAACCATCGCGCCGATGATCTCAAAATGGGCGAGTTCCTCCGTCCCTATATCCGTCAACAGCCCGGCTACCCTCTTATCCGGCATGGAGTAACGCTGAGAGAGATAACGCATGCTAGCGGCGGCTTCGCCGTCCGGTCCGCCGTTGCGCCGTAAGGTATACGTCAGCGTTCAAGGCGGAAATATATTTCGATCGAATCATTTTCCTTGTCGTATACGCAGCGGTCAACAATCGAGCGTATGGCATTGGAGCGGATGAGCTTGCCGAGGGAATCGTCGCTTATGATTTCATAAATGCCGTGTACCTCGGCAGGTATTTTGATGTTTGTGCCGTCAATGACGCTATCGCCGCGCTCTTTTGCAAGCTTTTCGATTTCTGCCCGTTCTTTGGCAAGAGCGGCTTTGTTTGAGCGGTACTCGTCGGATGTGTCGATGCCGTCGAGATAAGCCTGTCTGATGCGCCGTTCCTTTTCGTATGTCTGTGCCGACAGCTTTTTGAGGTATTCGGAAGCATCTGGTGATTTTTCTTGTAGTATATGTTCAAAAACAAACCTTTCGGAGGGGATTATCCGTTCAAAAGCCTGATATACGGCGTTCTCAAGAGCGTCGGCCTTTATGAAATGACTGTGGGGGCATAAACCTTTGTTGTAGCCTCCGCACTGGAAGCTTGCGGGACGACCTTTCCAAGCGGCGTTGGCGACAAGAGATCTGCCGCAGTCGGAGCATTTTACGATGCCGGACAGCCAGTGCTTTATGCCGGAGGTTCCTCTTGATTTGCGCGGGCGTGCGCGCGAGGCTATTATTTTCTGAACGTATTCGAAATTTTCTCTGCTTATTATAGGAGAATGTACGCCGGGTGCGGTTATACATTCAGAAGGGTCTTTCGGGGCGTGCGTTTCGCGGCTTTGGCGGTTCCAGCGCACGATTCCGCAGTAAAAAGGATTCTGCAGGATATACATGACGCTCCGGCGTTCAAACGGATAGCCCCGTCGCGTGCGGCAGCCAATATCGTTGAGCATTCTCGCGATTTCCAGAAATGATTTGCCGGAGTTTATGAAGGTGTCAAAGATAAGACGTATGATTTCTGCCTCCGGCTCGTATATTTCGGGGATCCCGGTGGATCTGTTCATTCTGTATCCCATAGGCATCGCGGACTGATAGCCGCCGCGCAGCGCTTTTTCGGTCATGCCGCGCATGACCTCGCCAGAAAGTCTTATCGAGTAATATTCATCCATCCATTCGATTATACGTTCTATAAGAGAGCCGAAAGGACCGTCGATCGATGGCTCGGATATGCTGACGACCTCGACTCCGGCGCGGCGCAGCATGGTTTTGTATACGATGGATTCCTCCTGATTTCTTGCGAAACGGCTGAATTTCCATACAAGTATAATGTCAAACGGGTGCTCGCCGGATTTGGCAAGCGCTATCATTTGTTGGAAAAGAGGACGTTTTTCCGCTTTTTTGCCTGAGATCCCGTTCTCAATGAAAATGTTTTCGTCTTTTATTTCAATGTTGTTTTTGCGGCAGTAGTCCGTTATGAGCCGCTTCTGCGCGTCGGGCGAAAGCTCCTCCTGTCTGTCGGTGGATACACGCACATACGCGCAGGCTTTTTTTGCGTATACAGATTCACTCATTGCATCACCTCATATAAATTCTACTTGCGCACTGACGCAAAAATAACCGTGTAAAAGCTCCGGTCCTTTGTAACGCGAAAATACTGTCAAGGACAAACGGTCGGGAATAGCATATAACAACAGCTGCTGCGGGTGTTGCTATGACGGTAAAGGTTTTTATTATTGAAAAAGGAGAAACGAGGGAGTTAGGAGGTCTTTCGCAAAGCGAAAGGGAACACGTATCGGAGGCGCTTGACCGTCAGGCGCTTATAGCGCTCGGATATGCGCCGATAGAGAGTAAATCTCTCTCGAAGGAGGGTTAGGAGATAATGAATACGAAAAAGATCGAGTTCAACAAAATCGTAGTCGCGGTTTCGGTGGCAGTCGCTATCGTCTGCACCGTGTGGGCGGTGATAAGGGACGCGATGGGCTATGACATCGGGAATCTGATGGTTCTTATCGGCATAGTATGGGTGGAGGTTACGGGAGTTACGGGAACCTACGCCGCCAAAACAAAGGCGCTGAATAAGATCAAGCTTATCGGGAGTCTTCCCGAAAATCTGCAGTCGCAGGTGGACCCCAATCAGATAATAAATAATTAAGGAGAAAAGTATGGCGGAGAATGTAAAAAAAAGCAGTCTGAAGACGTTTGTTCCGAGGCTTTCGGCGCCGTCCAGAAACGACGGCAATTATTACAGCGATAAAAATCCTTTTTACGCCGCAAAAAACGAAAAAGGCGAGCGTCCTCTGATGATGCCGAACTGCACGGCGTATACCTACGGAAGGCTTATGGAGATAACCGGAAAAACCTTTGAGGGGCTTATCGGAGGGGACGCGAGGACGTGGTTCGGAAAAGCGGAAGCGGCGGGATATGAAACCGGAACGGTACCCAAACTCGGGGCGGTATGCTGTTTCGGAGTTACAGACGGCGGGGCCGGACATATCTCGGTGGTTGAGGAAATTAAAGACAACGGCGACATAACGACTTCAAACAGCGCGTACGGAGGCAGCGAGTTTTTTCTGAAAACGCTCACTAAGGCTTCGGGGTACAATTACGCTCCCACAAGACCGTTCAAGGGATTTATATACTGCGGCGTCGAATTTGACGGCGGCGAGGAGGAAAGTCCTTCTGACGGCAGGGTAAGAGCGGGGCTTGAAATAAAACTAAAAGATACGTCCTGCTACAAAAGCGAAACAGACGCGTCAAGCTATGCTAAAAGGAGCGGGAAGTATTTCCTCTGGGACGATGAGGTTAAAAACGGACGGATCAGGATCACGAATGCGGCGGACAGAGTAGGGAAACCGGGGCAGGTTACTTGTTGGGTAAAGCTCGCGGACATCGGACTTACGGAGGGAAACGGAGAAGACGGAATTAAAAAAGGCGATTTATATAAACTTAACGACACAGCCGTATACGATACGGAAAACGGCAAAACGATCGGGAAACGTACAGGGATGTATTATGTATGGTCATCGGATGTCGTAAACGGTCGTGTGAAGATGACCAACAGTCAGGAAAGAGTGGGAGCGGAAGGACATGTGAGCTTCTGGGTTGACAAAAAGGACCTGGGATAGCGGTATACCTTGCGGCGCAACGCTCCTCCGTACTGGCTTATGATTACCATAGCCGCCTTAGGATCAGGATTCTTGATATTTACGGGAAATTCAAGTCTTTTTTCATATACCCACATTATGCCATTCCTCCTTCCCAAGGCCAGTCTTCGGCAACCCAGGTCCAGTAATCGTCCGATTTTACGTCGGTAAAAGCGATAGGACCGTAGGTTTTTACATACTCGTCATAGTATTCCTTATACGTCTCGATGAGGCTGTGGTATTCGGAAAGAGCGCCGCAGTCGTCGGGATGAGTGTCAAGATAGAGAGACAGGTCGTACAGCGCGAAAAAATATTCGTCTATTTTGCGCATCAGGGCGCACCTTGAAATCTGCTGATTCATCGTCTGCAGCCTCCTTCCCCCAGAAACGGTTTGTCAAGCTCCATGTAAATCGTTCCCGCGATAAAAGCGTGTTCCAGATCGTAGATCGGGCTTTCGGGCTTCTGGTTGACCACTCCCGCCACGGCGAGGGAACAGCAAGGGTTCGTATCGTCGCCGCAGCAATTGTTTATAGGACATGACGGTCTTACGGGCATACGCGGAGGTACGTCGTTCGGACACTTAGGCGGCGCGGGACACGGCGAGGGCTGTGCGGGGCAAGGCGGTTCGGGTCTGCATCCTGGAGTCTCGGGCCGAGAATTCTGGCAGCCTGTATTTCTTGCGCCGTAAATGCGCTGATTGTGATAGTGAGGCATACTGAATTCCTTTCATAAAATTGACTTTCTATATATAGTATGAGCCATATGCCGGTTGGTGCGGAAGTAAAACCACAACATCTTGTTTAAAACCGACAAAAAAAGAAAAAAAACAACAATTTGTAGTTGATTTTTATATATGTGCAATATATAATAAAATCATATATGTAGTGGAGGGTTATTATGAGGGGAGAATCCGGGAGAGCGGCTTCAACCAAAAAAGAGCTGCAGGAAACGCTTGACCGCAAAAATACGGTACGGGCTTTTTTATCGGCTGTTGTTCATGTCTTTATTATTCCTGTTTTTATTCTGGTCGTTCATTTTCTGAATATTTACGGTGATTTTTCATTAAAAGTAAAGATTTATCTGGCGGTATGCGAAGGTGCGCAGATAGTTTTCGGCATATGGGGATATTATATAATATCCCGCAATGAGATGGACAAACGCGTTTTTTATAATAATTCCTGCTTTTTCGTGACTATATTATGTATCGTCGTTATGGCGGGCATTGACAGGTCTATGACCGGAAGCTTCTTAATATATTTCGCGGGAATGGTTTACGCTGCGCTGGTACCGGTAATGTCACGCGGAATGCGCAAGATATACGTCGGCGTGTTCGCGGCGGGAAGCATTGTCTCGGTTGCCGTTGCGAAGCCTTCGGGCAGAGCTGTCGCGGATATTATTCTTATAGGGATCGCCGCGGTCATCGTGTGCGAGACGGTGCATAATTATGTGACCGAATATGTGAGGACAGGAATAAATCTTCGTGCGAAGACTTTAACCTCGGAGAAGGACCCGCTGACCGGGCTTATGAACAGGCGGGGTCTCGACAAAAACGCCGCCGTGCTGTGGCCTTACTGTTCAAGGAATTCCACATCGGTCGGCATCATTGAGATAGATATAGATTTTTTCAAAAAATACAACGACCGTTTCGGACACCCGGCCGGGGACAGATGCCTTAAACTTATCGCAAAATCCATTAAGCAGTCCGCAAGGCGCAGCTCCGATATAGCCGCTCGCACTGGCGGCGAGGAATTTCTTATTTTTGTACAGGGAATGAGTGAAAAAGAAATAATCGAGTTCGCGATGAAGATCCGTTCGGGAATAAACGATCTGAAAATTCCTCACGCTTACGCGGGAGTATCCAACTATGTGACCGTGAGCATGGGGATCGCGTGCTGTGTTCCCAACGCCGTAAACTCTTTTGACGAACTGTACGAGGAGGCGGACAAGGCGCTTTACATGGCAAAAGAGAACGGGCGCAACTGCGTGGTGAGTGGCGACCGCATCTACGGCAGAATGAAAAAAGGACTTGCAACTGTGATTTCAATGTGACAGGGTGTATAGATGATTTACCTGACCGACGATTTTGAAGAAAACAGAATAAATCCTGTTACGGGGCAGGAGTGGGACTCTTCATGGATAGCTTTGATGCTGACGGACGATGAGAAATTCAGGCTTTTCTGCGGAAGCGTAAACGGCGGCGTTTATACCGTAAAGGTAAGCCGCATACTGCACGAGAACTGGCAGTTCGCTGTCGGAGATTTTATCGGTTTTAACGAGGATGACGGTAAAAATATTATTTTGGCAATGACAAAAGAGGAGTACGCCGCTGCGTCCGGTTTTTACAGGGGACATTCCTATAACGAGCCGTTTCTGAGGGATAGCGAGCCGCAGGTGCTGGTTCACAGTACGCCTTTGGAGTCATGGGAAGCTATCAGGCGCGACGGCTGTCTGAAATGCTGGAGCAGATTGAAGGCGGAGGGCGCGGTCGATGAAGAAAAGCCCATCGGAAACAGCCTTGGCGATCCGGCGGATTTTGCCGATTATATAATGTTAGGCAGCGGAGTATTCGGGGAGATCGTTGTGAATTCAAAACAGCGCGGCGAGATATTGAGTGACGAAAACGCGGAATACCTGACGGGCGCGAGACTTTATTTTGACGCGGCAAAAATTGCGCGGAGCGGACTTTTGGTACGTGACGGCTGCCATCTGAAGGTTAAGGATAAACTGCCTCTTGACAATTATCTTATATGGGCGGCGACATACGAGAACGTCGGACTTGAAAGCCGAATATCCACTCCTGCAATCTTTGCAAAACTTGCTGACAGCAGATTCCGTGATCTTAATAAATGAAAAATACAAGCGCACGACGCGCTTGTATTTTCTAAGGATATATGTGGGTTATTTATCAGGGTCTACGCCCTGAGTAAGAGGGGGGAGTAAGAATTTTGTTCTTACAATGCACATTATATCCGTCGTTTTGACAGAAGTCAACAAAATGAAACAGACAAAAATCGTCATAAAACCGACAAATGTCGAATCGTGTTTTCTTCGCAAATAAGAATATTTTCCGGGGATTTTTTACGGACATAAGTAATATATATGTATAAAAAGCCGTCTTGGAAAATATCAATGAAAATCTTCAAAAAACTTCTCAAATACATAAAAGAACACCGGACAAAGGCGTTTATATTTGTTCCCGCGGCGCTGCTTATAATCGGCGCCCTGGTATATATCCCGTACCGTCAGATAAGCGCGGTATCCTCAAGGACGACCAAGCGTGAGCTGCCGATATACGGAGTTCAGACTGACGAAAAGAAGGTCGCGCTTTCGTTTGACGCGGCGTGGGGGAACGAGGACACGCAGACTCTTCTTGACATTCTCGCGAAGCATGACGTGCATGTGACTTTTTTTATGACGGGCGGGTGGATAGAGAGCTATCCCGAAGACGTTAAGGCGATTGCCGCCGCCGGGCATGATCTGGGAAATCACAGCGAGAACCATAAGCAGATGAGCAAGCTTAACGAGGCTCAGTGCGTTGACGAGCTGATGAAACCGCACGACAAGGTCAAGGCGCTAACGGGAATAGATATGTGCCTTTTCAGACCGCCGTACGGCGATTATAACGACAACCTGATAAAATCGGCGGAGAAGTGCGGATATTATACGATACAGTGGGACGTTGACAGCCTTGACTGGAAGGATTACGGCGCGGACAATATAGTGAGCAAGGTACTAAATCATAAGAATCTGCAAAACGGCTCTATAATTCTGATGCACAACGGCGCGAAGTACACTAAGGACGCGCTTGAGCGTGTTATAACCGGGCTTAAAGAGCAGGGCTATACGATAGTCCCGATTTCAGAGCTGATATATACGGAGGACTATACGGTGGACCACACGGGCAGACAGATTTCAAAGAAGAAGGAAAGGGGTACGTCTGCCGACGGATAGATTATCAGGATGAAATTAACGGCACGGTAACATCTCCGTGCCGTTTTGATATATGTTCAGCCGTCAGACTCTTAATGAAAATTATTATAGAAACGGCGGACCGAAAATAGATTTTTTAGCGGTAAATTAGTTGTAATTACACATAGAGTGTGATGTTGTTGACATATAGGGAACCATAGAGCCAAAGGCGGTCCTTAAAGGGAAAAAGAAATAGCCGCCAACTACTGCAATAGTTGACGGCAGTTTGTAAGTAACTGTCATTACTATGAGGGTAGCCGCCTCTACGGTTTCCCTTTCTGTAATTACAATATGCCACACTAGGGCAGAATTTTCAAGCATTTAAGGAATATATTTTTTCATTGTGATACACAATCGGACCGGTTGAGACTCTTGTTAAGACATGGGGTTTATGGTATAATGTGAACAAGCAACGAGCAGTGCAAAAGCAGACAGAGGCAGACCTGCTGCTTGCAGCAAGGGCTGACTATGGATGTTTTTATAGGGCGACAGCCCGTTCAGCGAGGAAAACGCAGTTTTCTGAGCGGCACTGCTATATGTGATAATAAGTGTAAATAGTGGGCAGTGCCAAAATCGCAGTCGGTAGACCTTATGCTTTTATGCAGTCGAAACTACTTGAAGCGGTAATTTATGACAGGAGGTGTTTACTATGGATAATCTTGTGATAGCGGTCACGAGAACCTGCGGCAGCGGGGCGACCCTGATAAGCCGGATTCTGGCGGAAAAAATGGGAATAAATCTTTATGACCGTAATCTTTTGAGGCTTGCGTCGGAGGACAGCGGCATCAACGAGGAGCTTTTTGCCAGGGCGGACGAGAATATGAAGAGGGGGCTTTTGTATAAGGTCTCCAAAAAGGTTTATAACGGAGAGCTTATCGGACCGGAGAGCGACGATTTTACCTCGAACGACAATCTTTTTAATTATCAGGCGAAGGTGCTGAAGGAGCTTGCGAAAAATGAGTCCTTTATATGTATAGGAAGGGCTGCGGATTTTGTGCTCAAGGATCATAAAAAGCTTATTACCGTTTTTATCTATGCGCCGATGGACGTGTGCATACAAAGAGAGATGGCGTATTACAATATAACCGATAAGAAAAAGGCGGAGCAGATAATTATAAAGACGGACAAATACCGCCGCGGTTATTATAAGTACCATACCGGAAAGGAATGGGAAAGCCCCTATAATTATGACATATGTCTTAATACGGGGGACTTTACATACGAGCAGTGTGTTGATATAATACTGAATTACATCAACGTGAGGTTCGGTGAAGTTTAAACAGGCAGGTTTTGATCGTGAAAAAGCTATTGATTTACCTTAGAGGATATATTAAAGAAAGTATTTTGGGACCCTTGTTCAAACTGTTGGAGGCGACGTTCGAGCTGATAGTGCCGCTTGTAGTGGCGTCTATCATCGACAACGGAATCGCTGCCGCGGACAACAGATATATAGTGACAAGGGTCCTTATTATGATAACGCTGGGAGTGGTAGGGCTTGTCTGCTCCATTACCGCGCAGTATTTTGCGGCAAAGGCGGCGGTGGGCTTTGCGACCGGACTCCGTCATGCTCTTTTCGGTCATATACAGGAGCTTTCTTTTTCGGAAATAGACGAGATAGGAACGGCGAGGCTTATAAACCGTATGACGAGCGACGTCAATTCGGTGCAGGGCTGCGTTAATATGGTACTCAGGCTTTTCCTGCGCTCTCCCTTTATAGTTTTCGGCGCGATGATAATGGCATTCACGATAGATATAAAGTGCGCGCTTATCTTCTGCGTGGCGATACCTGTTCTTATGGTTATAGTTTTCGGAATCATGATAGCCTCCATTCCTTTGTACCGTAAGGTGCAGGAAAGGCTTGACGCGATCCTAAAGACAACAAGGGAGAATCTTAACGGAACGAGAGTTATAAGGGCTTTTAACAGGGAGGACGACGAAATACGCCTTTTCAACGAGGGCAATTCGGCGCTGAGGAAGGTGCAGGTGTTCGCGGGCAAAATATCGGCGCTTATGAATCCCATAACCTTTGCGCTCATAAACGCCGCTATGGTGGTACTTATATACACGGGAGCGGTTCAGGTGGACAGCGGCAGGCTTTCTCAGGGACAGGTCGTTGCTCTTGTGAATTATATGTCGCAGATACTTGTGGAGCTTGTCAAGCTCGCGAGCCTTATAATACAGATCACCAAGGCGCTTGCGTCCGCAAACAGGGTACAGGAGATATTTGAGATAAAATCCTCGATGGAATTTCCCAAGAATACTCCGGAGGCGGAGGAGAGTCCCTACGCGGTCGAATTTGACAACGTTGCCCTGACATATAAAAACGGAGGGGCGGAGTCGCTTGTAAATATAGATTTTAAAGTAAAAAAAGGCGAGACAATAGGAATAATCGGCGGAACCGGTTCGGGTAAATCCTCGCTCGTCCATATGATACCGAGGTTTTACGACGCGACCGCGGGAGAGGTCAGAATCGACGGAATAAACGTAAAGGATTACGCGAAGGATGATCTTCGCTCCAAAATCGCGATAGTTATGCAGAAGGCGGTTCTTTTCAACGGCACTATCCGTGAAAATATGCATTGGGGCAAGCCGGACGCGACGGACGACGAGATACGCGAGGCGCTCAGATGCGCTCAGGCGGCGGAGTTTGTCGAGGACAAGGAGGGAGAGCTTGACTATATGATAGCTCAGGGCGGAAGGAACCTTTCCGGCGGACAGAGACAGAGACTTACTATCGCGAGGGCACTGGTCAGCAATCCGCAGATACTTATCCTTGACGACAGCTCGTCGGCTCTCGACTATGCGACGGACGCGAAGCTGCGCGAAGCGATAAGAGGGCTTGGCGGAAAGCTGACCACCTTCATAGTGTCGCAGAGGACGGCTTCGTTGCGGAGCGCGGACAGGATAATAGTTATGGAGGACGGAGCAATAGCGGGAATCGGAACGCATGACGAGCTGCTTGAAAACTGCCTTGTATATAAAGAAATATACGGTACTGACAGCAACAGCGCAGAGGGAGGCGCGAGATAATGAAGAAAAAATCCTCCACAGTAAAAAGAGTATTAAAATATATCGGCAAATACAAAGCGTATCTTGCCGCGTCGCTTATCCTTGCGCTGATCACGGTTGCGGGACAGCTTTATATCCCTATATTGCAGGGACAGGCGATAGACCGTATAATCGCCACGGGTAACGTGGATTTTGCTGCGATAACCAGAATAATAATCATTATTCTGATCACCGTCGGGGCGGTGTCGCTTCTTCAGTGGATAATGAATATCTGCAATAACAGGATAACCTATTCGGTCGTCCATGATATAAGGCGCGACGCTTTCGAGAAGCTCCAGCGTCTGCCCGTGCGATATGCGGATTCCCATCCGACGGGCGAGATAGTCAGCAAGGTGATCTCGGATGCGGACCAGTTCGCCGACGGACTTCTGATGGGCTTTACGCAGTTTTTTACGGGTCTTATGACGATAATCGGGACGCTTGCATTCATGCTTATGATAAACTGGAAAATAACGCTCGTGGTCGTGCTCGTGACACCGCTTTCTTTTTTTGTTTCTTCTTTTGTCGCCAAAAGGACTTATACAATGTTCCATAAGCAGTCCGAGACGAGGGGCGAGCAGACGGGCTTTATAGACGAGATGATCGGCAACGAGAAAATCGTTCAGGCATACAGCCACGAGGAGGAGGCGCTTGAAAAATTTGACGAGATCAATGAGCGCCTGAGAAAATATTCGCTTAAAGCGATATTCTTTTCTTCGCTGACCAATCCGTCCACGCGCTTTATAAATAACGTGGTGTACGCTTTGGTGTGTTTGACGGGTTCTTTTGCGGCGGTAAAGGGAGTGCTGACGGTCGGAAAGCTCTCGGCGTTTTTAAGCTACGCGAACCAGTATACCAAGCCGTTTAACGAGATCACAAGCGTCATAACGGAGCTTCAGAACGCGCTGGCGTGCGCCGACAGGGTGCTTGATCTGATAGAGGAGGAGCCGCAGAGCGAGGACGCCCCCGACGTGCTTGTCGTAAACGACGGCGAGGGGCGCATCAGTCTTAAAAACGTTGCTTTTTCATATACCGAGGAAAAAGAGCTTATAAAGAATTTCAATCTTGAGGTCAGCCCCGGACAGAGGGTTGCGATAGTAGGACCTACGGGCTGCGGCAAGACGACGATAATAAATCTTCTTATGAGATTTTACGATGTCGATTCCGGCTCGATAAGCGTGGAGGGAAAGGACATCAGGGAGATCACCCGCCGCAGTCTGCGCGGCAATTACGGAATGGTTCTGCAGGAGACATGGCTCAGATCCGGTACGATACGCGAGAATATCACTACGGGCAAGCCGGATGCGACGGACGACGAAATAATTGCCGCGGCGAAGGCGGCACACGCCCACAGCTTTATAAAGCGTCTTCCCGACGGATACGACACTGTTATCGGGGAGGACGGCGGAAGCCTCTCTCAGGGGCAGAAGCAGCTTTTATGCATCGCGAGGGTAATGCTCTGTCTGCCGCCGATGCTGATTCTTGACGAGGCGACCTCTTCGATAGACACCCGTACCGAGATGAAGATACAGGAGGCTTTCGGGCGAATGATGAACGGACGCACGAGTTTTATCGTGGCGCACAGGCTTTCCACGATAAAGTCAGCCGACATTATACTTGTGATGAAGGACGGAAACGTTATCGAGCAGGGCAGTCACGACGAGCTGCTTTCAAAGGGCGGGTTTTACAGCAAACTGTACAACAGTCAGTTTTCGTGATTATGTGAGTATTTTTGCGGGAATACCGCTGCGAGCAAAAACGCGGAAAATGAGGACGATTAGGAGATTAATTCAGAATGAGCACATACAGAGTTGAGCTTGTGAGGACGGTAGACGATTCTTACAATATAGAGATAGGCTTCGGGCTTGAAAAGCAGCTTATAGAGGATTTGCGCGCAGGTCTTGCGGGAAATATCAAAAGGTTCGCAGTCGTGACGGACTCAAACGTAAAGCCGCTCTATGCCGACAGGATATACGAGGGGCTTGTCAAAGCCGGATACGGCGCCGACGTGATCACTTTTGAGGCGGGCGAGAAGAGCAAAACAAGACAGACTAAGGAATTTATAGAGGATACGATGCTCGCGAAGGGATACAGACGGGACTGCTGTATTATTGCGGTGGGCGGCGGCGTAGTAACGGACGTGGCGGGATTTGTCGCGGGAACTTACGGGCGCGGCGTGCCGTTTATAAATTACGCGACCACGCTTCTCGCCGCGGCGGATGCTTCTATCGGCGGCAAAACGGCGGTGGACACTCCGCTTGCCACCAATCTTATCGGACTTTTCAATCAGCCGCGCAAGGTCTACATAGACATCGCCGCGTGGCGCACGCTGCCAAAAAGGGAGATATACAGCGGAATGGCGGAGACGATAAAGCACGCGTGTCTTGCGGACGGGGATTTTTTTGACTATCTTGAAAAAAACATGGAGCGCGTTCTTGATATCGACGAGGAGACGTGCGAGTATATCGCAAAACGTAACTGCGAGATAAAATATAATGTGGTTATGAAGGACGAACGTGAAAGCGGGCTTCGCGAGGTGCTTAATCTCGGACATACTGTGGGGCGCGCGATAGAGACCGTAAGCGGCTACAGACTGCTGCACGGAGAGGCGGTGGCGATCGGGCTTAGCGCGCAGGCAAGGTTAGCGCGCAGACGCGGATATATGAGCGCGGACGAAGTGGAGAGGGTTGAAAAGCTTCTTTTGCGCGCCAAGCTTCCGACTGCGATTCCCGATTATATAGACCGAGGCGAGCTTGTGAAAAAGCTTTACACCGACAAAAAGGTTAAGGACGGGTGTCTGCGGTTTGTGCTTGAGAAGGGTATCGGCGGCGTGGTCTGCTTCGGCGATAATGTTTATTCTACTCCCGTCAGCGAGGAAGAAGCGGCTGAGATAATAAAAGAGATGTAAAGACGAAGGCGTGGATTTATAACTTAGGAGGAAAAATGTACGAGCAGGATTATTTTATGCGCATGATACACGAGATGGTGCGTATGCTTATAAAGCTTCTTACAGGCAAGGATACCGAGCGCTACGATCAGGTGGAATTCAAGGAGGAGCAGGCAAGAGAGGATTACGAGCGCCTCATCGGGCTTGCAGACGGCGGCGACATATGCGGCGCGGAGAACGAGCTTGTGGAAAACGCTGACATCGGGAATCCTGACGACCTTCGCAAGGCGGTGTTTTTTTACAGACATTTGAACGGAATGAGTGACGAATTTCTTGAGGCGCATGATTTTTCAAGAGAGGAGATCGCGCAGGGACTGCGGTATATGGCGGATATGTACGGCTACGGAGAGATAATGGAGCTTTTGGAGGAGTGAACCGTTACTTGGAGAAGTTATTATGCACAGTGGCGCAGGAAGCGTTTTGGGCTGTTTTTTATCCTCTAATTACTGTTACAGGGGCATCTCTATAAGTGATTATCCACCATGGCTCTCCTTTTAGTATATAATTAAAAACAATGTCAGGAATGTCCATTTGAAAAACGACAGGTTCTTGGATATTAATATATGTGCCAAGCTTAACAGTATATATTGCGGGACCAGTGTTTGCATGTGGTCGGTAGAACTTCGCTTTATATTCAAGTATAATTCCTGTCTGCTTTTTGAAGTTTGAGTTCTGCTTGAAAATGCCGTCTCTTTTTATAGTTATTGCAATACACAGGAAACTTAATAAAAACAGAACGCAAAAAAAGATTATGTAACCGAGTAGTTCTGTATCGTTGTTTTTTGCATTATAGATAACTCCGATGATTGCGAAAATGTCAATAGTAAATACAATCCCCATAATCTGCGCGGAGGTATTAATGGCGGTTTTGATTTTTTTTATATCGGTATCCGTTACATCAAAGATAGAGATGTTTGGTTTGAATTCTTGCAATTCTGTGGTATATTTCTCGATTTTTAGAGTCTTGCGTTTCGGCATTTTTTTGTGACATAAAGAAACAAGTATTAGCGGGATAAAAAATACCAATAAAAAGATGATATTTATTAAATCCATAGATGTCCATCCTCCTTATTTGATATAAAATATGGTGAAAAACGTATGGAAATTTACAGAGGTAAGATATGTTATATAAAATTATACAGTAAGATATTATTACATACAAGTAAAAAATAAGATTTTTTATGTGGTTTTTTATGCGGTAGAAATCATGTGTAAATTCTGCATCAGTATTAGGATTATAACAATCGCGAAGCAGACGCGGTAATCGAGCTTTTGCAGGGGGATTGGTGTTCTCCCGTCGTATCTCAACCTGTAAAAATTTTCATAAATCTTTATAAACGCTTGAAGAACCGACGTTATTATGGTATTCTATATTAGGAAATTTGCACGATTGGGGGCATATAAGATGAGAAATACGATTTTGATAGTCGATGACGAAGAACTGAACAGAGAACTGTTAAGACAGATGTTTGAAGAAGACTATGACATTCTTACCGCCAATGACGGCAAGGAGGCGATACGTTATCTTGAAAAGAATAAGAACGAGATCGCGATAATTCTCCTTGATATTGTTATGCCGGTTCTCAACGGATTTCAGGTATTGCAGGTGATAAATAACAAAAAGCTGCTTGATAAGATCCCGGTAATACTCATAACCGCGCAGGACGACGAGCAGACGGAGTTCCAGTGCTACCAGATGGGAGCGACGGCGATCATCAATAAGCCTTTTGTGGCGCAGACCGTCAGAAAAAGAGTTATAAGCACCATCGAGCTGTACCGCAACATTGACGAGATGGAGGGTACGATAAGCGAACAGGACGAGAAGCTAGAGGAACAGGAGAAGAAGCTGAACGCCTTCAGCGATACTCTGCTTGAAGCTGTCAGCAATATCGTTGAGTTCCGTAATCTTGAGTCGGGAACACATGTTAAGAGAGTTAAGGGTTTTACGAGGATTTTTGCCAATACATATAAGAAGCTTTATCCGCAGGAGGGGCTTACGGACGAGCAGATAGAGGTGATCGTAAGGGCGGCGTCTTTGCACGACCTCGGAAAGATAGCGATACCCGACAATATCCTGCTGAAGCCGGGACGTTTGACCGACGAGGAGCGCGAGGTCATGATGACGCATACCACCAAGGGCTGCGAGATCCTCAATATGCTTTCGGATGTTCAGGAGCAGGAGCAGTTCAAGGCTTCTTATGAGGTATGCAGATATCACCATGAAAGATACGACGGCAAAGGCTATCCTGACGGACTTAAAGCGGACGAGATACCTATTTCCGCGAGGCTCGTTTCAATTGCGGACGTATATGACGCGCTTGTAAGCGAACGCGTTTATAAGAAGCCGTTTGACAAGCAGACGGCGTACACCATGATAATGGAAGGTCAGTGCGGTATTTTTGATCCAAAGATATTAAGCTGCTTTGAGTACTGCAAAAAAGAGATAGAGGAATTTGCGGACAGCAGGATTTGATTTATTTTCGCGTAGAAAGTGAGAGGTAAGAAAATGGACGAATTTATCAACAAGTTAAAAGAAAACGGGGTGGATGTTGACGGCGCTCTCGAAAGATTTATGAATAATGCCGCAATGTACAAAAAATTCCTCAAGAAATTTGAGAATGATCCCAATTACGAGGTGCTGAAATCGGCGATCGAGGAAAAGGATACGCAGAAAGCGTTTGCGGCTGCGCATACGCTCAAAGGCGTATGCAGCAATCTTTCGCTTACGCCGCTTTTTAACGCGGTGGCTAAGCAGACGGAATACTTCAGGGAGGATAAGTTTGAAGAAGGAGCCGCTCTGATGCCTCAGGTTGAAGAAGCGTATAAGAATATGGTCGATTTGATCGGCGGAATTGAATGACGGCCGGAATATTGTGATTTAAGGACCCCCGCTTGCGAAAGCGGGGGTGTTTATTTAGAATGATAAACGCATATAAATAGGATAAGGAAAAAAGCGATGAATGAAGACGTGAGAGAGGACAAATTTATACGGATGACCACAAGACCGGTCAAGGGACTTGTGTGCAGCATGGCTATACCCTCCATAATGAGTATGCTTGTGACTGCGTTTTACAATCTGGCGGACACTTTTTTTGTCGGAAAGGTAAGCACCCAGGCGACGGGAGCGGTGGGGGTCGTTTTTTCATATATGACGCTTATTCAGGCAATAGCGTTTTTCTTCGGACATGGCAGCGGCAATTATATATCAAGGGAACTTGGCAAGCGAAATGTCGGGGGAGCAAGGAAGATGGCGTCGCTTGGTTTTTTTACGGCGCTTGCCATAGGAGCGCTTCTTGCGGCGGGGTGCTTTGTTTTTATGAGACCGATATTAAAGCTTCTTGGCGCGACGGACACGATAATGCCGGAGGCGGTCAGCTATTTTAGATATATTCTCTGCGCGACTCCTTTTATAATGGGCTCGTTTGTTCTCAACAATGTGATGAGGATGCAGGGCAACGCGAAGCTTGCGGTTATAGGAATTACGTCAGGGGCTCTTTTAAATGTTGCTCTTGACCCGCTGTTTATTTTCGGTGCGGGAATGGGAACGGGCGGCGCCGGGCTTGCGACGGCAATATCACAGACAGTCGGCTTTGCGCTGCTTTTTTATCTGAGCGGCAAAAAAGACGGTATAAAAATAAGACCCGCGGATTATAAATTAAGCCTGTCGGGATTGCTTGAGATAGGGGCGGGAGGCCTGCCGTCGCTAGGCCGGCAGGGTATGGCGAGTATCGCCGTTATCTGCCTTAACAACGCGGCGAAGGGATACGGAGATTCAGCAATAGCGGCGATGTCCGTCGTGAGCCGCGTGACTATGATAGCGGGTTCGGCGCTTATCGGGTTCGGACAGGGATTTCAGCCCGTGTGCGGCTTCAATTACGGCGCAGGTCTTTATGACCGCGTAAAAAAAGCCTTCTGGTTCTGTGTTAGAGTCGCTACGATCGCGATGAGTGCAATCGGCCTGGGACTGTATATTTACGCCGAACCGCTTATCGGACTGTTCAGGAAAGACGACGCGATGCTCACAAAGATAGCGGCAGCGGCGCTTCGGTATCAGTGCATGACCATGCCGTTTATAGGCTTTGTGGTCATGAGCAATATGTTTTTGCAGAATACGAGAAAAACGGTTCGGGCAACAGTCATAGCGATGGCGAGACAGGGCGTTATGTTTATACCTTCGCTTTTCATATTGGAAAGTATTTTCGGACTTACGGGAATACAGCTCACGCAGCCGGCGGCGGATATTCTTTCGTTTATACTTGCGATACCGCTTTCTTTGTCGGCTATCGCGGACATGAACAGGGCGGCGAAGAAGAACTGATCTAAGGGGCTTTCCCGCGCCGCGAAAATAATTGTTTTTTCGACATTATTCTGATATTATCATAATATAACGCCGTCCTGTTTTTAGCGACACGGTTCCGGCAGGGAGAAATTTTTTATGATAGATATTATAATTGCGGTGATCAGCATAACGCTGTCATATTATTACGCCGCCTTTGTTAACGGTTATGCCCGCTCCGGGATCTGGCCCGGCATACTGGTGTTTGCCGTCTCGTTTTTGATCGCTTACATACTGATATGCGTGATTTTCTGGGTTGCTGTATTTTGTCTTTGACTGTAAGTATGAAGAGGGAGTACGCCTCATTCAGCAGATTCTACGGCGTTTTGTTCGGCCTTATAATGGAGTATGCCGCGTGCCTTGCGGGAGCGCGGGTGCGTGTCGTCGGAAAGGATAAGCTGCCTAAACGCCGTTTTCTTCTTGTGTCGAACCATCTTTCAAATTTTGACCCGATAGTGACGGCGGGCGAGCTTAAAAGCCATTCTCTTGCCTATATATCAAAGGGCGGTAATTTTGGAATTCCCATGGGGCGCAGATATATGAAAAGATGCAGGTATCTGATGCTTGACAGAGACGATACGAGAAGCGGAATAAATATAATGAAAAAAGCCGCCGAAATGATAGAGTCGGGAGATTGCAGCGTGGGAGTGTATCCGGAGGGAACGCGCAATTTTAATGCGGACGGACTTCTGGAATTCAGACCGGGGTGTTTCAAGATCGCGCTGTGGGCGAAATGTCCGATCGTTGTCGAGATAGTGAAGGGTACGCAGAATATACACAAAAGATTTCCGCTCAGGCGGACAAAGGTGACGGTGGAATTTGCCGGAGTTATAGATTACGAAGAGATAAAGGACAAAAAAACGCAGGAGATAGCCCGTATGGTAAGGGAGATAATGCTTGGCAAAATACAGGAAAAGGCGGGAGGTATGTGTAAATGATATTTCTTTTGTACAATCCTAAAGCCGGAAACGGAAGGGCTGAGGAGATCGCGGACAGGATACGTTCAAAAGAGCAAAGCTCCGGAATAGAGTCGATAAATATTCTTGATGAAAAAGACGCTTACGGTTTTATGGAACGGGCGGGACAGGAGGATTTGGTTTATCTTGTAGGCGGGGATGGGACGCTCAACCGTTTTATAAACGCCGCAGGGGACTTGAAGGCGCTGCCTGAGATATTTTTTTATCCGGCGGGGACAGGTAATGACCTGAAAAACGATATAGATCCTGATAACATATCGGACAGAATAAGGATAAACGATTATTTTGATACGCTTCCCACAGTCAGCGTAAACGGCAGGGAGTACAGGTTTTTTAACGGGATCGGCTTCGGGATAGACGGATATTGCTGTGAGGAGGGCGACAAAATAAGGGCGAGATCCGATAAGCCCGTCAATTATACCCGTATAGCGATAATGGGGCTGCTCGGAAAATATAAGCCTAGAAACGCGAAGGTCACGGTCGACGGCGTTACAAAAGAATATAAAAGAGTGTGGCTCGCTCCCGCGATGCTCGGAAGATTTTACGGCGGAGGAATGATGGTAGCGCCGGGACAGGACAGGAAAAACAAGGAGCATACGCTTACCTGCGCGGTCATGTCTGGAACGGGCAAATTAAAGACGCTTATAAGGTTTCCCAAGATTTTTACGGGCAGACATATTAAATATACGGATATGATGCATATGAGCAGAGGACATGAAATAACCGTGGAGTTCGATACGCCCTGCGCTTTGCAGATCGACGGAGAAACTTTTCTTGATGTCAGGGAATATACTGCCAGATATTTTTAGTCAAAATACCGGAATGAGGTTTTAATATGAAAATACATAACAGAGCCGTCTGCGTAACCGCGGCGGCAGCCGTATTTGCCGGACTTATGTTTACCGGCTGCGGAGGATATACGATAAACCTTATATCAGACGAGATCGTTATAAATGTCGGAGCCGAGCTGAGCAGGGACGTTTCGGATTATGTCAGGGCTTCAAAGGAGCTTATGTCGGAAATGACGCTCGACGTGTCCGCAGTCAATACCGATATGATAGGAAGGTATCAGGCGACCGTTACTCACGGAGAGAATGTAAGGCGTTTCGTCATAGAGGTGGCGGATATCGAGGCGCCCAAGATAGAGCTTAAGACCGACAGGATTTATTTTGAAAACGGCGGAGTGCTGAAGCTTGAGGACGTTGTTAAAAACGTCACCGACATATCGGAGTATGAGTACGGATTTTCGGACGATATGACCAAGTCCGATAAGGATAAAAAAATGGAGCAAACGATCAGCTTTGACGCGATTGGCGAGTATACAGCGGAGATCATCGCGAAGGACGAGTACGGCAATGTTTCGGTCAGAGAGATAAAGGTAAGCGTCGTTGACGAGGGGAAAGCGCCGGACGACGTGCCGGTTGCGGTTGACTTTTCCAAATATATGAACACGGAGCCGGGAGAGGAGCTTAAAGATTTATCCGAGTACGGTACAGCCGGGGTGTATTACGGAGTGGGAAACACCGTCGATCCGGACACCAACAGACCGATCATAGACTATTATACCAACGATTACGGCAGATTCAGGGCGGATTTCATACATCCGGACAGCAAATATGTGTGGCTTACCTTCAACGAGATACAGGAGAACGGAAACACTCCTTCGATACTTGATACGCTCAGTAAAAAAGAAATAAAGGCGGTGTTTTTTGTCACTCTCAACTATGTTAAAAATAACCCTGAGCTTGTGCAGAGGATGATCGACGAGGGTCACGTTATCGGGAATTATACGGCGAACTGCTCAAATATTCCCGATATGACATCAAAAGAATTGACAAACGAGCTTGATACGTTGTACAATTACGTCTACACAGCATACGGATACGAAATGTATTTGTTCAGGGCACCGTCGGGGTATTTCAGCGAACAGTCGTTAGCCGTGGCGCAAAGTCTCGGCTACCGTACGGTATTCTGGAGTTTCGCGTATGCCGATTGGGATATCAGCAACCAGCCGGAGTTAAGCTCGTCACTGAACAATGCAATCGAGAAGGCGCATGGAGGCGCGATCTACCAGTTGAGCGCGGCATCCGCGACCAACCGTGAAATGCTGTCGGACATGATCGACGGAATCAGAGCCAGGGGCTATGAGTTCGCGGAATATCATAAATTCTAAACGGGTTAGGAGAAAAGGAAAATGGAAAAGAAGCTGAAGGTAGGAATTCTAGGCGGGACCGGAATGGTTGGACAGCGTTTTATATCGCTGCTTGAGAATCATCCGTGGTTCGAGGTGACTGCTATTGCGGCAAGCCCGCGCTCTGCGGGAAAGACTTATGAGGAGGCCGTGGGCGGAAGATGGAAAATGACTACGCCTATGCCCGAAGCGGTAAAAAATATGGTCGTATACAATGTGCTGGAGGTTGAGAAGGTCGCTTCTCAGGTGGATTTTGTATTCAGCGCCGTGGATATGTCCAAAGATGAGATAAAGAAAATAGAAGAGGATTACGCTAAAACGGAAACTCCCGTAGTTTCAAACAACAGCGCGCACCGTTGGACGGAGGACGTGCCGATGGTAGTTCCCGAAATAAATCCTGAGCATTACGGACTTATTGAGTATCAGAAAAAAAGACTGGGGACCGAAAGGGGATTTATCGCGGTCAAGCCTAACTGCTCGATCCAGAGCTATACCCCCGCGATTTACGCTCTCAGGGAATTTGAGCCTACGCTTGTCGTGGCTACGACCTATCAGGCTATTTCGGGAGCGGGCAAGACTTTCAAGGACTGGCCTGAGATGGAGGGAAATGTAATTCCCTATATAGCGGGCGAAGAAGAAAAAAGCGAGCAGGAGCCGTTAAGGCTTATGGGTACGCTCGTTGACGGGCATATCGAGAAGGCGAAGCTTCCCGTTATCACGACGCAGTGTATCCGCGTGCCCGTGCTGAACGGACATACCGCGGCGGTTTTTGTCAATTTCAACAAAAAACCGACCAAGGAGGAGATAATCGACAGGCTTGTAAACTTCAGGGGACTTCCGCAGGAGCTTGAGCTTCCCAGCGCTCCCAAGCAGTTTATACAGTATCTTGAGGAGGATAACCGTCCGCAGGTCGCGCTTGACGTCGATTATGAGAACGGCTTCGGAGTATCTTTTGGAAGGCTTCGCGAGGACAGCGTGTTTGACTGGAAGTTCGTGGGACTTTCGCACAACACGGTCAGGGGAGCAGCCGGAGGAGCGGTGTTAAGCGCCGAGCTTTTGGTAGCTCAGAAATATATCACCGCCAAATAATAGTTTGTTTGTATACGGAAAGCGCCGCATATTTTTGCGGCGCTTTTTTGCGCACATGGGCGTGACAGTGAGCGGTAAATTTTCCCTGCTTGATTTCATTCGCTTAATCTTAGCATCACCGATGAGTAAAACATTTTTCCGTCGTGCCGGAATTCCGCTCCGCCTCCGTATTTTTCCGCTATATCCGCAAGGCTTTTCAGACCTAATCCGCGGTGATCGGATTTCACGGACAGATATTCGGAACCCTTTTGACTCACGATTCCGTCAAAGCCGTTGTCGACGGTAACCGCAAGCATTTTTCCCGAACAGATCATACGGAGGCTTATGCTTCGCATTCCGGATTCCGCGAATGAGGCGGCTTCGACGGCGTTTTCAAGCAGATTGCCTATCATGACCGAAAGATCGATATTCTGTACCGAAAGCTCGTCGGGTATGTTTATATGAACCGAAAATTCTATGCCTCGTTCTTCGGCAATCCGGTAATAATGACTTACAAGCATATTTATGATTGGATTATTACAGAATTTCGTGACGACGTTCTGTGAAGTGCTTTCTGTGTACTGTTTAAGATAATCCGCAGCTTTTTGAATGTCGCCGGAATCAAGGAAACCCTCAAGCGTTAGCATGTGATGCTGAATATCATGCCTTTGCCTGCGGCTGTTTTCTATGCTTTCATATATCCTTCTGTACTGTTCGTCACGGATATCCATCTGATACTGCGCGCGCGCGTATTTTTCATCCGCCAGATATCTTTCATGCGCGAGCGAATACATCTTGAAAATGACCGCGTACAAAATAAACACTGTCACAATTATACCGAAAAATAGCGTGAGCGCCGTTATGTTGGAGGAAATATAGACAAAGTCTGTAAAAGAAAACGCCGTAACGAAAATTACGAATAAAATCAAAAAAGGAATGGAGAGATATCCGGTTTCTTTGTCCGTCATCCCCTTTTCGACGGGCAGATAAAATTTTTTAAGAAACAGGCACAGCATAGGTACGATAAGCAGATCGACGACTAATGTAACGACAATGGTTTCGGGAGTGTCGGGCAGCCAGTCCCCCTTTCCGGGCAAGGCGTTCTGAATACAGCTGCATACTGAGCTTATGAACAGGGCGCTTGTCATCGCAAAAAGAAAAATAAAAGCCTTTTTTTGCCATACAGCCTTTACCGCGTACAGATACCACAGAAAGCAAGCCAGTACGCAGCACAGAAAAACAGCGTTTACCGCTAAATATAGGCTGTTGTCATACGGCATTACCGATTTTAAAATAGCGCCTGCCGCGGAGTACACAGCGGATAATCCAAGAATCAGCGCGGAGGTTGCAATAACGGTTTTACGGCGCGCGAGGCGAAAATATCCGGAGAAAGGGTATCCGCATAGAAGCGTAAACGGTACTATTTCCACAATGAAGCCTGTAAAAAGTCTTAAAGGTATCGGTAAATTCATATATTTCCCTCCCTTGCCAGACGGAATAGAAACTGCTGGTATCTGTCCTTGAGCATGGCGCGGCTGTTTCTGGAAAGAAATATTCTGGTTCCGTCGCGCATGACGACATGGTCATAAAAGAATGAATCTATAAATCTCATATTGACGCAAAAACTCTGCTGGGCGCGTATGAATATATTTTCATCGAGAAATTCGGACAACGCGTTTAAAGAGCTGTACGTCTGAAAACTGTTTTTTTCGGTATGAATCGTGCAGAGCTTGTTGGTGACTTCAATATACGTTATTTTATCCATCGGTATCGGGATAAGTTCTTTGCCCGATTTGACTTCAAGCACCCTTTTTTCCTTTGTCGAGACGGGAAGGCAACGCCTTATTGCCTCGGCGACAGATTCTTTTTTCAGCGGTTTGCAAAGATAATGAGCGGCGTTAAGATTAAATGCCTCTACTGCGTGTTCGCTGCTGACCGTGGTGAAGACGAAGCGGCATCTGTCGCCGCAGCTTATACTGCGAGCCGCCTCTATGCCGTTTATTCCTTTGAGATAAATATCCATAAACACAATATCGTAGCTTTTTTCACAGTTTGAGGCAATAAGCTCCTCTCCTGTAAGAAATGTATATACGAAAGCTTCGATATCCATATCGGAGCAAACCGAATCAAGATATGAGCACAGAACTTTCAGGTCATCCTCGTTGTCGTCGCAGACAGCAATACGAAGCCGCAATGAAACCGCCCCCTTGTTGTTTTATAATTTATTTTTAGCATTTTGAGCCGGTCTTGTCAATTTCGCGGAGCGTGGGTCATGCGCTTATTTCGTAAAATGCAGGTTTTAAGGCGTAAAGTGCAGACAAAAGACGCTAAAATACATGTTAAAATAAAACAATAAAAAGCGGAGACGGAGGATCATTTATGAAAATAAAAATCGTTAGATATCTGCAAAGGCTTGCGTCAGCGCTGCTTGCGTCGGCGCTTATAACCGGATTGATAGCGCAGGCGGTGCCGGCTGCGGCAGGCGGAAGGAGCCTTGCGCCCGGAAACGAATATGAAATTGAAATGGAAAAGGCGGAGGGCTTTTCGACTTTGCTTGCTGATGCCTCGCCCACGTGCTCACCGCAGCTTCTGCGTCTGTCTGACGGCAGAATGCTGATGACATTTATGGGAAGTATATCTGGTATATCTGGAGACGAGACATATCCGTATTACTCCATTTATGACGGTCATGCGTGGGGGATGCCTAAATTGGTGGACGGAACGCAGCCCTCAAGAGACGTAAGAGCCGTTGAATATAAGGAATATGTGTATTTTACATATGTGAGAGAAGACGGGACTATGAAGATAGCTACATACGATAAAGATGAAGCCAGAATTATTGCCGATGTAGAAGCCCCCATGATTGACTTTTTCCTTCGCGGGAGCGGGGACTATGCAGCTGCCGTCCTTACAGACTATGAATATATGGGTAGTTGTAGCGATTTGTTTTTTTTTGCATGTAAAGGGGATGCCGGTGCTACGAAGCTGTTATTTATTCATATTGATAATAACGGGAGAGTTGATGTTTCGAGCGTAAATGAGAGGACATGTACAGATTATATGGGAAAGCTCGGTATTGCGGAAGCAGACGGAGATATACTGCTTACAGGCATAGACACGGAGGCGGGAGAAACAAGGCTGAAAACGTTAAATCTCAGTAAGCTTACTTATGGAATGGAAAATGTTATAAATGTAAAGCCGGATATTTCGGTTATTCCCGCATTGGACGGAAGCGGGAAAGAATTTCCGTATAAGCTGGTCTGCGAGGGAGAGGACCGGTATCTTCTGTGGCTTGACAGCAACAAGGCGAATGGTAATTCGGCGGATCTATACGGAGCCGCATGGATCGGGGAGGAGCAGAAATGGGGAACTCCGGTGAACCTGACGGGAGCTTTAGAAACAGACTGCAGATTAGATTCCTTTTCTTTTGCGCCGCTTAATGGTGAAACGTATATGGCTGCGGCATATGACGCAAACGGAAAGGCATTGATTGAATTTGAGTTGGATATACATAAATTCAGTATTGAAAGAAACGGGGGTTCAAATAAAATAACGTCGGTTGATTATAACTGCGACGGCTGCGGAAAGCGTAAACGTGTTGAGTATAAAGAAAATCCCGGGGCTTCCGGTACGGTAATGATACGTAAATTCGAGGGTTTTGGTCCGGAGGCTGTAATTCCCGGAAAGATCGACGGTAAAACCGTCACGGCAGTATATGAGTTTGGAGAGGACCGGGAGACCGTAAAAATCACGATACCGGAAACTGTTACCGATATATACGGCGGCGCGTTTTCTTCGCTGCCTGCTCTTAAGGAGGTGCGTTTTGACGGTCTGAGCGGCAGCTTTGTGAACATAGGACCCAACGCGTTTCCCGACAGCTTGGAGAAAATATATTTTCCCGCGGGAATTACCGATTCGGATGTTAAAACGGCGATGACGCTGTCGTGTTTCCCCGACGGAGTAAAACTGTATTCAGGGGACGTACCCTTGCCGCATGATTTTTCTAGGTACGATACAGAAAATGGCAAACATTGGCTTATATGCGCCGCGTGCGGCGAAATAAAGCAGGGCAGCACCGAGGACTGCGCCGGTACGGGCGAATATGTTGGAGTGAGCGATACGCATCATCGTCGTATATGCAAATGCGGTCTTTTGATAGATACCCTGCATGAGTGGAACAATGGTGAAATAATGCGTCCCGCCACCGAAACTGAGGACGGAGAGCTTCTGCTTACCTGTACGCTATGCGGTCATAAATCGACTAAAGCGATTCCCGCGACGGGACATACCCATAGGTGGGGGGACTGGAAAATAACGCTGGATCCCACGGCGACGGCTGAGGGTACGGCGGAGCGAATATGCGAGAGTAATGCCGCGCATAAGGATATCATTGCTTTGCCTGAACTGACGGATAACGAAGTATGGACGGCGGGAAAAAGGGTCGAGCCTACAGAGGAGAAGAACGGCTCGCAGGAGTATACGAGTATTTACGGAAAAGTAACCGTTGTTCTTCCTAAGAAGGACTCGAAGCCGGAGCCTCCCACGGAGCCTGAGAAGCCGACGGACCCTGAGGACCCGGAAGACCCCACGGAGCCTGAGAAGCCGACGGACCCTGAGGATCCCACGAAGCCCGGAGACGCAAATATCATTAAAAATACCAATATCGGAGTCAACGCGCCGAAGTCGGATTTTGCGACGGCGCTTGACGAGCTTATCGGAGCGGTGCTGACGGACGAAGAGCGGGAGATTGCAAAGGGCGGCGCTGAAATAAAAATAATCCTTGCCGTGGAGGATGCGGGCGCAACCGTTTCGGACGTGGACAAGGCGGCGGTAGAAGCGGCGATAAAGGAGCTTAACGGCTGTAAGCTCGGACAGTATCTTGACGTAAGTCTTATTAAGACGATCGGAGAGGAGAGCCAAAAGATTTCCCGTACATACTGGCCAATCAGTATTACCTTTGAGATTCCAAAAGAGCTGAGGGGCGACGGCAGGACTTATGCCGTGATCCGTGTTCATAACGGTAAAGCGGATGTGCTTAACGATACGGATTCGGTTTCCGACACTGTTACGGTTGATACGGACTTATTTTCGACCTACGCTATAGTATTTTATGACGGAGCCGCCGACACTCCGGAGCCGCCGGTAGCCACGGGCGTGAAAACGTTTGCGGGAATATGCGCGGCGTTAGGCGCCGGAGCGCTTATAATGTTTATGCTTGTTTATTTTACGACCGGCAGAAACGGATTGTCGGAAGAAAAGAAAAAAAGACTTTCCTCCTGTCTTGTCGAGTGGGGGAAAAAGGGCGGAAGGCTTCGCTTTGGCGTGGCCTTGGCACTTATTTTCCTGATTCTTTTCTTCTATTACTGTATAGGAAGGAAAACATCTGAGGATTGCAGGACAGTATAAGTATGAGGACTTTTTCATGGCAAAAACATCTTGACAAGAATTTTAAATAGTGTTATGTTGATAAAAAGTTTGATAAAAGCTGTGAAGGCACACAGTAGTCAGCGGAAATACTTGCAGAGAGAAGAGGCCGTCGGCTGTAAGCCTCTTTAAGTTAAGGTCCGCGGACGAATTTCATGCCGGAGCTTCGGCGTTTAAAGCGCAAGCGAGTAGATGCCGACGTTAATGTACGTTACGCATGGAGAGCCGGTTTGACTAAACCGGAATTAGGGTGGTACCGCGATTGACCTCGTCCCTTTGGGGACGGGGTTTTTTTGTACCGTCAGGAAGTTCTTTTGACAGATAATTTATATAGGAGGAAAAGGACATATGAAAGAGAAATTACAGGCAATCAGGGAAAAAGCCCTCGCCCGGATCGCAGAGTCCGACAGTCTTGACAAGCTCAACGAGATAAGGGTGGCGTATCTTGGCAAAAAAGGCGAGCTTACGGAGGTCTTAAAGGGCATGAAGGAGGTTTCTCCCGAAGACAGACCCAAGATAGGAGCTATGGTCAATGACGCGCGCGAGGCGATAGAGCAGAAGATAGAGGAAATCAAAAACAAGCTCGCATCTGCCGCGAGGGAGGCGAAGCTTAAAAAAGAGGTTATTGACGTAAGTCTTCCCGCCAAAAAGAATCTCGTCGGACATTCGCATCCAAACACTGTCGCGCTTGAAGAGGTGGAAAAGATTTTTATAGGAATGGGCTACGAGGTTGTAGAAGGTCCTGACGTCGAATACGATTACTATAATTTTGAGGCTCTCAATATACCGGCGAATCATCCTGCCAAGGACGAGCAGGACACATTTTATGTAACCGATAAAATAGTGCTGAGGACGCAGACCTCGTCCACGCAGGTCCGTGAGATGGAAAAGGGCAGGCTGCCGATAAGAATGATAGCTCCGGGACGCGTTTTCCGCTCCGACGAGGTCGATGCCACGCATTCGCCTTCGTTTCATCAGGTCGAGGGACTTGTTATAGACAAAAACATTACTTTCGCTGATCTTAAAGGAACCTTGGACGTGTTCGCAAAGCAGCTTTTCGGCTCAAAGACAAAAGTAAAGTTCAGACCGCATCACTTCCCGTTTACGGAGCCGAGCGCCGAGATGGATGTATCGTGCTTCAAATGCGGGGGCAAGGGCTGCCGTTTCTGCAAGAACTCAGGCTGGATAGAAATTCTCGGCTGCGGCATGGTTCATCCCCATGTGCTTGAGATGAGCGGTATCGATCCCGAAGAGTACACGGGCTTTGCCTTTGGTATGGGACTTGAGCGCATCGCTCTTCTTAAATACGAAATAGACGATATGAGACTTCTTTATGAGAATGACATAAGGTTTCTGGGACAGTTTTAAGGAAACCCTCTGCGAGGATACCATTATGCGCTGGAAAACGGCGCAATATTAAAGAAACCCTCTGCGAGGATACCATTATGCGCTGAAAAGCAGCGCAATATTAAAGAAAGGATTGGAATATGAATACTGCATTATCTTGGATTAAAGCATATGTGCCGGAGCTGGAATGTACGGCGCAGGAATATACGGATAAAATGACTCTGACCGGAACGAAGGTGGAGGGTTTTGAGAAGCTTGACGCCGATCTGGACAAAATCGTTGTCGGTCAGATAAAAAAGATAGAGCGTCATCCCGACGCGGATAAGCTTGTGATATGTCAGGTGGATATAGGGACCGAAACGGTGCAGATAGTAACGGGAGCGCCGAATGTGTACGAGGGAATGAAGACTCCCGTATGCCTTGACGGAGGCAGAGTCGCCGGAGGGCACGACGGAAGCAGGACGCCGGGCGGAATAAAGATCAAGAAGGGTAAGCTAAGAGGCGTTGAATCGTGCGGAATGATGTGCTCGATAGAGGAGCTGGGTTCCTCAAAGGACTGCTATCCCGACGCTCCGGAGGACGGGATCTACGATATGGGAGCGGATGCGGTCGTGGGAGCGGACGCGATAGAGGCGCTCGGACTGCGCGACGTTGTTTTTGAATACGAGATCACGTCCAACAGAGTCGATTGCTACAGTGTGCTGGGAATAGCCAGAGAAGCCGCCGCCACGTTTAAAAAGCCCTTTGTGCCGCCGCTTGTAAAGGCTGTGGGAAACGACGAGGACGTCAATACTATGATAGAGATAGAGGTGAGGGATGAGGAGCTTTGTCCGCGCTACTGCGCCCGCATGGTCAAAAATATAAAGCTCGCGCCCTCGCCGGAGTGGATGCAGAGAAGGCTTGCGGCAAGCGGCATAAGACCGATAAACAATATTGTTGATATAACCAATTATGTTATGGAAGAGTACGGACAGCCCATGCATGCTTATGATTACGACAAGCTTGCAGGACACCGCATCGTTGTGAGAAGGGCGGACGAAGGGGAAATTTTCCAGACGCTTGACGGGCAGGAGAGAAAGCTGGATTCCTCGGTGCTTATGATATGCGACGGCGAGAAGGCTGTCGGCATTGCCGGAATCATGGGAGGCGAAAATTCCAAGATCACGGACGACGTAAAGACGATGCTTTTTGAGGCGGCTTGCTTTGACGGAACGAATATAAGACTTTCCGCAAAGAAAGTCGGATTAAGGACCGACGCTTCCGGCAAATTCGAGAAGGGACTTGACCCGTATAACGCCGAAGCCGCTATCAACAGGGCGTGCCAGCTTATCGAGGAGCTTGGAGCGGGAGAGGTCGTAGGCGGTCTTGCGGATGTATTTCCCAAAAAGCCCGAAAGAAGAAAACTTCCTTTTGAGCCGGATAAGTATAATAAGCTCCTTGGAACTGATATATCACGAGAGGATATGCTTGCTTATTTTGAACAGATCGAGCTTAAATATGACAAAGCCGATAATATGATAGAGATACCCTCGTTCAGGCAGGACCTTTTGAGAAGCTGCGATATGGCTGAGGAGGTCGCGAGATTCTACGGCTACGACAGGATCCCGGTTACGCTGCCGAAGGGAGAATCTACGTTCGGAAAGCTTTCATTCAAGCTTACTGTTGAGGAGATAGCGAGAAATGTGGCTCAGTTCTGCGGTTTTTCGCAGTCGATGAACTACTCGTTTGAGAGTCCCAAAGTCTTTGAAAAGCTTCTTATCCCGCAGGATTCGCCGCTTCGTCAGACCGTGACGATACTGAATCCGCTCGGACAGGATTTCAGCATTATGAGGACGCAGACGCTCAACGGTATGCTTTCGTCGCTTGCAACGAATTTCAACCGTAAAAACAAGAATGTGCGTCTGTATGAGCTGGGAAATATCTATCTTCCGAAGAGTCTTCCGCTGACGGAGCTGCCGGACGAAAGGAGCCGCTTTACGCTCGGAATGTACGGCGACGGCGATTTCTTCTCGCTCAAAGGCGTGGTGGAGGAATTTTTGGAGAAGGCAGGTCTTTTTGAAAGAATAGTTTACGATCCCACGGACAAAAAGCCTTATCTGCATCCGGGAAGACAGGCGGATATAGTATATGACGGTGAGAAGATCGGATTTCTCGGTGAGATTCATCCTGAGGTCGCGGACAATTACGGCATCGGCGAGCGCGTATATTATGCGGACATAGATATGGCGAGCGTCGTTTCAAGGGCTAATTTTGACAAAAAATACAAGGAGATAGCCAGATTCCCCGCGTCAACGAGGGATATAAGCCTTGTCGCGGACAAAAACTTAATGATAGGAACGATGGAGGCTGCTATAATAAAACGTGGAGGAAAGCTTCTTGAAAGCTGTAATCTGTTCGATATATATGAAGGGGAGCAGGTTGGAGCCGACAAGAAGTCGGTAGCCTTCAGTCTTGTTTTCCGCGCTAATGACAGAACGCTTTCCGATACGGAAATTAACGAGGTCATGGATAAGATTCTTGCGGAACTCGCCGGACTGGGCGCGATGCTGAGACAGTAGGAAGGAATAATGGAGCTGTGGGTTAAGATTATTGTGTGTTTTATAGCGGGAATGGGCGCTGGCCTTGGCACAGGATTCGCGGGAATGAGCGCGGCGGCGGTCATTACGCCGATGCTCGTGACTTTTCTCGGTCTGCCCGCGTACGAGGCGGTAGGGATCGCGCTTGCGAGCGACGTGCTTGCGAGCGCGGTGAGCGCCTATACATACGGACGCAACCGTAATTTGGACATAAGAAACGGATTGATAATGATGGCGGCGGTGCTTGTTTTTACCATGGTCGGAAGCTTTGTGTCGAGCAAGGTGCCTAATACCGCAATGGGTAATTTTTCCGTTGTCATGACGCTTATTCTCGGTATAAAATTTATCGTGAAGCCGGTTATGACCACCAAGGAGAAAATGATGTCGGAGGAGGCGGGCAGACGCGCGCTGAAATCCGTTATTTTCGGCAGTCTTGTGGGTTTTGTCTGCGGTTTTGTCGGAGCGGGAGGCGGTATGATGATGCTTCTTATCCTGACGACGGCGCTTGGATACGAGCTTAAGACGGCTGTGGGGACAAGCGTGTTCATTATGGCGTTTACCGCTCTTGTAGGATCGGCAAGCCATTTCGCGATAGGTGGCGCTCCCGACTGGACAATACTTGCGATGTGCGTAGTTTCGACCTTTGCGTGGGCGAGGATCGCCGCGGTAATAGCGAACAGGGCTAAGCCAAAGACGCTCAACCGCGTTACGGGCGCGATACTGATCGTGCTTAGCGCCGCAGTGCTTATCGTCGATAAATTGCTTTAATTTAAAATACGGATTCAAAATTTTGTCGGCTTGCTTGTCGATACGGAAATTAGGTGGTAAAATGGAGTTAAAAGAATTTGATTATTACCTTCCGAAGGAACTTATAGCGCAGGATCCTTTAGAGGATCGCTCTTCGTCAAGGCTTATGGTGCTTGACCGCGCCACAGGCTCAATAGAGCACAGACATTTTACGGATATAACAGATTATCTGGATCCTGGCGACTGCCTGGTAATAAACGATACTAAGGTCATTCCGGCGAGACTGTACGGCGAGCGTGAGAATACCGGAGCTGTTATAGAGATTCTTCTTTTGAAGCGTCATGCGAACGATATTTGGGAATGTCTTGTGCGTCCGGGTAAAAAAGCCCGTCAGGGTACAGCTATAGTCTTTGGAGGCGGACTCCTTAAAGGTGAGATAACAGAGATAATAGAGGACGGCAACAGGCTTATCCGTTTTGAGTACGAGGGTATTTTTGAGGAGCTTTTGGACAGGCTCGGACAGATGCCGCTGCCGCCGTATATTACGCATGAGCTTAAAGACAAGAACCGTTATCAGACTGTGTACGCCAAACATGACGGCTCGGCAGCCGCTCCGACCGCGGGGCTTCATTTTACAGAGGAGCTTCTTTCGCGGATAGAGGAAAAGGGCGTAAGGATCGCGAGAGTGACGCTCCATGTGGGGCTTGGAACCTTCAGACCCGTGAAAGTTGAGAATATCAAAGAACACCATATGCATTCCGAGTATTTTTGTATAGAGAAGGAACAGGCGGACATTATCAATTCGGCTAAAGAAGCGGGGGGCCGCGTTATCTGTGTCGGAACTACAAGCTGCCGGACGGTTGAATCGGCGGCTCTTGACGACGGGCATATTCCCGCGTCGAGCGGAGACACCGATATATTTATTTATCCGGGCTACCGCTTTAAGGCGCTTGACTGTCTTATAACGAATTTTCACCTGCCGGAATCGACGCTGCTTATGTTAGTGTCGGCGCTTGCGGGTAAAGATATAATAATGCATGCTTATGAAGAGGCTGTGAAAGAAGGCTACAGATTTTTCAGCTTCGGCGACGCTATGCTTATAAAATAATCAGGAGGTTGCGCAATGGATAACAAAGAAAAAAGATGGAGCAGAAGAATGGATATAAACGCTACCATCAAGCTTAGGACTATAAGAAGCGAAAGAATGCTTTTTGAGCCGAAGCTGGACGAATTTGAGGTGGACGTTATCAACATTTCAAAGGGCGGAATGGCGTTCAAGACCAATGAGACACTGCCACTCAATTCGTATTATGACGCGAAGGTCGTTCTTTGGACGAAGGAGACCTTTGATGCCGTTATTGAGATCATAAGGATGGAGAATGAGGACGCGGAGTGCGACACTACATACGGGTGCAGATTCATCGGACTTAACCCCGCAATGCAGTTCAAGATAGACGTTTATGAGATAGTGAGCGAGTCATAAAAAACGCTGGATTTATCAGCGTTCTTCTAAAAAAATTTTAAGGAGAATCTATAATGTCTGTTGAGACGGAAAATTTCGGTAAAACAAAGGATGGCAGAGAGATAAAGCTCTACACGGTTACAAATTCACGAAATACGGTGCTGAAGCTTACGGATATGGGAGCCGTGTGGGTTTCGATGCTCGTGAGAGATAAAAACGGAGCGTATGACGACGTGGTTCTAGGACTTGAGTCGGGTGAAGAATACGAAACGAGGACTTTCGACGCGTTCGGCGCTACGGTCGGCAGAAACGCAAACAGGATCTACGGGCATAGATTCGCCCTTAACGGAAAGGAATACGAGCTTGCCGACAATGATTCGGGCAAAAATCTGCACAGCGGTCCCGATATGTATTATACCAGACTCTGGGAGGGCAGGTGCGTTTCCAGCGCTGAGGGAGAAGGCGTGGAGTTTTCGCTTTTCAGTCCTGACGGGGATCAGGGAATGCCGGGCAATCTCAAAGTTTCCGTCACATATACGCTTACGGAGGATGATTCGGTTATCATTGACTATAGGGCGTTATGCGACAAGGATACCGTGTTCAATATGACAAATCACTCCTATTTTAATTTGGCAGGTCATAAGAGCGGAGTCATAGACGGACATGAGGTGCGGATAAACGCAGAAAAATTCACCTTCGGAACGGAGGGAAGGGTTGCGGACGATACTCTGTACGGCGTGGAGGGAACGCCGCTTGATTTCAGACAGCCTAAGAGACTTGGAGACGGAATGTACTCGGAAGAAGAGTTAATAAAGTCAAAGGGAGGCTACGACCATAATTTCTGTCTTGACAATGGAGGGCGGTTCGCTTTTGCGGCGAGTATCACCGAACCGGAGAGCGGGCGTGTCATGGAAATAAGTACGGATATGCCGGGACTTCAGATGTATACCGGGAATTATATCAGTACGCGCAACAAAGGCAAGGACGGCGCCGTTTATCATCCTTACTGGGGAGCCGCCTTTGAGACGCAGTATTATCCCGACGCTGTGAACCACCCGTCCTTTCCGTCGCCGGTGATCAGGGCGGGACAGGAGGCGGCAAGCCGGACGGTCTATCGTTTTGACGTTCTTAAGGAGTAGATTGATTAAATGAAGGATAATCATTTTTTTGCCATGATGTCCCGTATGAAATACATCAACAGATGGGGACTGATGCGCAATACTTTCAAGGAAAACATATGCGAGCACAGCCTTGAGGTGGCTATGATAGCCCATGCTCTCGGAGTGATCAACAATAAAATATTCGGGGGCAGCGTAAACGCCGACAGGCTCGCGTTAATGGGAATGTACCATGACGCTACGGAGATAATAACCGGCGATATGCCTACTCCGGTAAAATATTACAATCCGGCTATCCGCGACGCCTACAAAGAGGTGGAGGGGATAGCCGCGAAGGAGCTGCTTACCGGGCTTCCGGACGAGCTTAGGGAAACTTACGGAGGGATACTTGACGAGAACGGCGGGGAGGAGCCGCTTTGG
>ERZ777011.685-NODE-685-length-48417-cov-7.190956_pt1 | contig 48417 bp, 37 predicted proteins | sample MGYA00374964_ERZ777011 | MGnify/ENA primary metagenome ERZ777011 (study PRJEB29310, sample SAMD00008975) | mouse gut metagenome | study: EMG produced TPA metagenomics assembly of the Metagenome analysis of fecal microbiota from mouse which was promoted...
CCGTTAAATGTTTATTCCTCAAACGGTTGTGCCAAACCGTTGAAAATCTAAAATATTTTGTACGTCAATATAAGCCCCTAACATGAATTTTTTCAGATAGAAAGTCTTGTCTATCCGGATATCTAATTGCGTGAAAAATTTTAATCGTTCGCTGTTAAAGCGGCTATAATCGTAATAGAGGCAACCGCTGGCCTCCCAAGCTTCGACCAAACTGCTTTTTTCAACGTCATAGGGTGTATAAGGCGCACCGCCCACAACTCTCAATTTAGCCCCGATATCCCAGTTTTTAGGTAGTGCATAGGTTCCGCTGAATGTAGAAAGATGACGGTTGTCCCAAGCTGATGGAATGTATTTTTCGCTCCCGCGTCCGTCCTTGAATTCACTCCGGACGTAGGTGTAGGAGGCTATAAAAGTTAGCCCTTTGTAATTATACCATCGTCCGGTCAGTTCGAGGCCGTATGCTCTTCCGGTAGCAGTTGATTTGACAGCTTCGTTTCCTAAGACCCCGTAATCAGTACCTTTAGAGGCGAGTGGAATACTGTCGGCTAATGACATCGGATATTGGTTATATCTCTTGTAAAAACCTTCTATTGAGAATTTTAAATAAGAGGAAGGACGATGTTCCAGTCCAAGTCCTGCTTGGTCGTTCCGGATATAAGTCAGTCCGTTGGCTTTGTTCAAATAGTTATCTTGATTGTCTTTGAATCCGAGGGTCGTATAGGGAGGCAGTTCATAATACCTGCCGATGCTTCCGTTCAGATAGACCGCTCCGAATAAACGGTAAGAGAGGGAGAGGCGGGGAGAAAGCTGGTCCAGAAGATTGTTCATCTCCGACGAATAATCGTTGGCATCTGTCCGTACACCTAAAGAAGCGTTGAAACGCTCATCGTGGCTTTCATATATGGCTGTAGCATAAAGCCCCCATTTCAAAAGTCCGAGATTCGTGTGGTAGTTGACCACGTTGGGAATTGTGGTGAACAGTTTTTGGTATGTATGGTTGGTGTAGGTCGTATATTCGAGGTTTCCGCCGACATTCAGCCGGAAGAATGGAAAACGGAATATATTCTCGCTGCGTAGTTTATTTTCGATTTCGTCCGAACGGTAATCGAGAGTCAGGTTTCCTTCCGAACTTTCGTCATTGTCATTGTACTTGATATTGCGGTTGTTCAATTGGTTTCGGCTGATGATCAGCGAATAAATGTTTTTTCCGGAATAGTGTTTGTAGACCGCTCCCAATGTATAGGTTTTTTGCTTGACAACCGGCAGATAGGCCAGGATATATTGGTTCTTTTCACTCATGTCTTCCATGTCTGTATTGAGCTTCATATTATCAATGGCTCCCAGTCCCAGAATCGTCAGTTCGTTTTTCCGGTCGAATGTGTGTTTTATCTTGAACTGTGCATCTGTAAAAGTCGGCAGAAAAGGCAGTCCGATCATGTCGAACAGGAATTGAAGGTATGAATGGCGAACGGACACTTGATAAGTCGTCTTTTTTCCGGCCGGTCCGTTGGCTGAGAATCCGATGTCCGAAGCCCCTATCACTCCCCTCAGAGAAAATTTTTCTTTGTTCCCGTCTTGCAGTTTGAAATCGAGAATCGAGCTAAGGGCGTTTCCACGTGCGGCAGGATAAGCGGCAGAATAGAAATCGACTTCGCGTATGAAGTCCGGATTAATAATCCCGACAGGACCTCCGGAAGCTCCCTGTGTGGAAAAATGGTTGATGTTCGGTATTTCTATGCCATCGAGAAAGAAACGGTTTTCAGACGGCCCTCCACCCCTGACCATCAAGTCATTGCGAAAAGCGGTCGTAGATGCCACACCGGGAAAGGATTGTACGACACGTGATATGTCCCGATTCCCTCCGGCACTTTTTTCGATTTCTTTGAACCCAATCACGCGAAGTCCGAGCGGGCTTTCAGCGGTTTTGCGGAAAGGGGATGCGACAATATTTACTTCTTGGAGATTCTCACTGCTTTCTTCCAGTTCGATAGGAAAAAATATATCTTTGTTGGAAATTCCGAATTCAGCCGTAACCGTTGGCTTATAGCCGATGAAGGAGGCTTGCAGGCGATAGCTTCCGGGAGCGACTTCGGTAATCTCGAATCGACCGAGCGAATCAGTGACAGTCCCTTCTATCGTATTCCAAATGACGACATTGGCGAAACTGACCGGTTCGCCGTTGGCGGCATCTTTCACGATACCTTTTATGGAATATGTTTGTTGGGCCAGCATCATCTGTAAACCCACAAACATCAAGAGTAAAAGAAATATGAATTTCTTGGCCATCCTTGATTTTTGTTATAGTTGCAAAGGTATATAAAAACCGGGATTAAAAACTTACCTTTGCAGGCGTATTATAGAAATATATGCAGAACGCAACGAATCATATCAAACGGGAATTACAATTGACGGCGGATGGAAGCCATACGCTTTTTGTCCCCGAAATGAACGAGCATTACCATTCTGTTAACGGTGCTGTACAGGAGTCGCGCCATGTTTTTATCGAAGCCGGATTACATCATCTGGAGCGGGAGGAAATTACCGTTTTGGAAATAGGTTTCGGCACGGGGCTCAATGCTTTTCTGACTTTGTTGGATGCCGAAATTCATCAGCGGAAGATACATTACTATTCGGTTGAGCTATATCCACTTGATACAGACATAATCGAGACTCTGAACTATGGAGAAATGATTTGTGCCGGACGAAAGGATGCTTTCCATGCCTTGCATGAGGCGGAGTGGAATGTTACGGTCCCGGTTACAGAATTCTTTGAATTGCATAAAATACAAGGAGATAGTAATAGATGTGCTTTGCCGAACCGTCTCGATTTGATCTATTTTGATGCGTTCGCTCCTGATAAACAACCGGATATGTGGAATCAGGAAATCTTTAACCGTTTGTATGCTTCTACGACCGGAGGCGGGGTTTTGACGACCTACTGTGCGAAAGGTGTCGTCAGGCGTATGATGAAAGAAGCCGGATATTCTGTCGAAAGAATACCCGGCCCCCCTGGAAAGCGCGAAATGCTCCGTGCTGTTAAATTATAAAAGAGCTTCGATTTTAGATACGAATGTTGTTTTAGGGGCAGCGCCAACTTGTTTGTCCACAACCTTGCCGTCTTTGAAGAAAAGAACGGTCGGAATATTGCGGATGCCAAATTGTGCAACCACGTCGTTATTGTTGTCTACATCCATTTTGCCGATCGTAACACGGCCTTCATATTCGGTAGCCAGTTCGTCAATGATCGGGGCAACCATGCGGCAAGGACCGCACCATTCAGCCCAAAAGTCAAGGACCATAGGCTTACCGGAGTTTACCAACTCTTCAAAATTTGCATCTGTAATTTGTAGTGCCATATCTTTAATTATGAATTATATATTCGTATTTTTATGCAAAAGTACAAATTCTTTTATACCGCACAAATACTACCCGTTAATTTTAAAATCCATGTTCTCGTTCGTTTGCAGAAATTCGACCAAGTTGCGTGTGACATTGAGTCGTATGTTCTGCGAGAAAAAATTCTGGATGATATTATGTTCACCATCAACTACCTTGAAATATAACAAGCTTTGGCCCGGATTGTTTTTAATCAAAGCCGACAGTTCGTTTACGGTCGGTTCGTCTAAGTCGTGGATCGGAACCGTGATGCTGATCTTTTCGATCAGGCGGTCTTTCTCTTCCTGTAGCAACTGGATGCTCCCGATAGACAAGCTTAGACGACCTGAATTGTAACGGTCTTCCACACGTGCTTTGATCAGCAGGTACATGCCTTGCTTGCCGAATTTGCCGTAATCTATGTAGTCTTTGCCAAACAACGCTACTTCGCCGCTACCGGTAAAGTCTTCGATCTTGATGATGCCGTACGGGCTTCCTTTCTTGGTCATTCCTTCTCGGAAATCCGTGACGATGCCTCCGAACAGCAACTCCTTGCCGACCAGGCTATCCTTGTCGTTTATTTCCACCATGCCGGTATTGCATACATACGTCAAGATGATGCGGTATTCGTCCAGCGGATGGGCGGAGAGGTAGATACCGACCAGCTCTTTTTCCTTGTTCAGGCGCTCCAGGTCGCTCCAGCGTTCGCATTTCGGTATTTCCGGTTTAGTTATGGCAATGGCGAAATCATCTCCTCCGAATAGAGAATTGGTCGTCGTATTCTTGTCGGTCTGGAATTTGTTGCCATAGCGTACCAGTGTTTCGAGGAATAATTCCCCTTTTCCTGTTTCGGCAAAGAACTGTTCACGCTGGATGCCGAAATTATCGAAAGCGCCGGCCAAAGCCAATGATTCGATGTTTTTCTTGTTGCAGGCAGTCAGGTTAACGCGTTCCACAAAATCAAAGATATTTCTGTACGGGCCGTTTTTTCTCCGTTCTTCAATGATATTTTGTACTGCTGCTTCACCGACCCCTTTTACGGCGCCTAGACCGAAGCGGATATTCTTGTCTTTGTCTACGCTGAACTTCAAAATCGATTCGTTCACATCCGGGCCGAGAACTTGAATACCCATCGCCTTACATTCATCCATGAACTTTGTGATATCCACAATGTTCGACAGGCTTCGGCTCAGGACGGCCGCCATGTACTCGGACGGATAGTTCGCTTTCAGAAAAGCCGTTTGATAAGCTACCCATGAATAACAGGTCGCGTGGCTCTTGTTAAATGCATATGAAGCGAATTTTTCCCAATCGGACCATATCTTCTGTAAAGTCTCTTCCTTGTATCCATTTGTTTTTCCACCTGCCATGAATTTAGATTTCAGGTGGTTCATCTTCTCGATCAGTTTCTTTCCCATCGCTTTACGAAGAGCGTCGCTTTCTCCACGGGTGAAGTTGGCCAGCAAACGCGACAAAAGCATGACCTGTTCCTGATAGACAGTAATACCATACGTGTCTTTCAGATATCGTTCCATGACGGGAATATCATACTTGATTTCTTCTTTCCCTTGTTTGCGGGCGATAAAAGAAGGGATATAGTCCATAGGTCCCGGGCGGTACAGGGCGTTCATCGCGATCAAGTCCTCGAACTTGGACGGTTGCAACTCTTTCAGATACTTCTGCATACCGGCGGATTCGAACTGGAAGGTTCCTGTTGTTTTTCCGTCGCAATATAGTTTGTAGGTTACCGGGTCTTCCAGGCTGATGTGGTCAATATCCAGTTCATGCCCGGTTGTCAGCCGGATGTTTTCGATTGCTTCCTTGATAATGGACAATGTTTTCAGGCCCAAAAAGTCCATTTTGATCAAACCGGTCTCTTCGATCACCGAACCTTCATATTGGGTGACAAGCATTTCTTCGCCGGTATCTTTATCCTTAGCCGTACTGACAGGTACGACATCCGATATGTCGTAACGTCCGATGATGACACCACAGGCATGTACTCCGGTGTTACGCACGTTGCCCTCTAACATTTGGGCATATTTCAAAGTGTCGCGTGCCAGCGGATCGTTTCCGGTAGCTGCCTCTTTTAACTCCGGCACATAATTGATCGCATCCTTGAGTTTGAACTTCTTCATGTCCGGTATCTTGTCCGGGACGAGTTTCGCGAGGCGGTTCGATTCGGCAAGCGGAAGTTTCTGTACGCGTGCGACATCTTTGATAGCCGATTTGGTTGCCATCGTGCCGTATGTGATGATATGTGCCACACGTTCGGCTCCGTATTTCTCCGTTACCCAACGAAGTACTTCCCCGCGGCCGTCATCATCGAAGTCTGTATCGATATCAGGGAGAGATATACGGTCCGGATTCAGGAAACGCTCGAACAGCAAGTCATATTTGATCGGGTCGATTCTGGTAATCCCCAGACAGTAAGCAACAGCCGAACCTGCCGCTGATCCACGACCGGGGCCGACCGAAACGCCCAGTTCTTCGCGTGCGGCACGGATAAAATCTTGCACGATCAGGAAGTAACCGGGGAACCCCATCGTCTTCATAATGTGTAACTCAAAGTTCAACCGTTCCTTGACTTCGTCGTTCAGGTCATCTCCGTAGCAAATCTTTGCCCCGTCGTATGTGATTTTTTTCAGATAATCGGCTTCCAGTTTGATGCGGTATAGTTTTTCGTAACCGCCTAATTTCTTTATTTTGTCGTGTGCGGCCTCTTCGCTCAAGACGATGTTTCCGTTTTCATCGCGGGTGAATTCATCGAACAAATCCTGTTCGGTGAATTTCTGGCGATATCTTTCTTCCGTTCCGAACTCTTCGGGGATGGCAAAAGTCGGCATGATAGGACCGTGGTCGATGGAGTAGAATTCCACCTTGTCGGCTATCTCGAGCGTGTTGCTGAGGGCTTCGGGTATATCGGAAAAGATGGAGTTCATCTCAGCCGTCGTCTTCATCCATTCCTGTTTGGTGTAACGCATACGGTTCGGATCGTCCAGATCTTTGCCTGTGCTGAGGCAGATCAGGCGGTCGTGTGCTTCCGCATCTTCTGCGTTGACGAAATGGACGTCGTTGGTCGCGATAACTTTGATATTGTGTTTACGTGCCAGCTCTATAATCGTCTTGTTTGCTGTTACCTGATGAGGATATACATCCTGCGCGGCGTTCGGATCATGTGTTTCGTGCCGCTGTATTTCCAGATAGTAATCTTCTCCGAACAGGTTTTTAAACCAAAGGAGTGATTCTTCGGCCTTATCCAGCCGTCCGTTCAGGATATGCTGCGGAATTTCCCCTCCAATACAAGCGGAGCATATAATCAGATCTTCGTGATATTTTTCCAACAGTTCCTTGTCGATACGCGGACGTCCGTAAAAACCTTCTGTCCAGGATAAGGAAACCATCTTGATCAGGTTTTTGTAGCCGTTTAGGTTCTTGGCCAGCACGATCAAGTGCCATCCGCTCCGGTCGTTCTGCGAAGCCATCTTGCTGTGTCGTCCGTTACGGGCACAATAGCACTCGCAACCGAAGATCGGTTTGAATATCTTTTTCGTCTCTTCGTTGATTTTTACAGGGATTTCTTCAATGCGAGCCTTCTCTTCGGCGGTCGGTTCCGTTTTACTTTTCAGTTCTTTCAGTTCTTTCTCATAATCCTTGATGGCTCCTAACGGCTTGCCGTTTTTCTTGGACACCTTGTTGAAGAACTCTTTTATTCCGAACATCACACCGTGGTCGGTGACGGCAATCGCCGGCATACCATCCTTTTGGGCTTTGTCAATCAAAGCGTCGATCGATGCTTGTCCGTCCAGCAGTGAATACTGGGTATGTACGTGCAGATGTATAAACGGTACCATATCAATTTTTGATCTTTTTATTTCGGCCTATAAAGATACGGGTTATTTTATAAATTTATTCTATCACAGCTATAATCCGGTTGAAAAATTCTATCTTTGCATCTTATAACTTACAGAGTAGCAATATGAGAAAAATTATATTTATCGCCTTTTGGGCAATGCTGATGATTATGCCGGCAACCGGTCAGGTTGCTTTCGGCGTACGTGCGGGTGGTGCTTATTCTTCTCTGGTGCAAAAAGTAGAAGGGACATACAACGCCGGTGCTCGTTTTGGTTTCAGTTTGGCGGGGCTTGCCGATATACATTTGCATAAGGGTTTGTCTTTGCGTCCCGAACTGGCATTTACGAATCAGGGAGGTTCTTTCTATTCCAATCCGCAGGTGGAAGGGGCAAAGAATTCTTTCAATAAATGCAGTTACTATTCTATCCAGGTTCCGGTGAACTTGGCCTATACCTTTATTATAAATGATGTGCACCTGGGTGTGTATGCCGGTCCGGCTCTCGACTTCTCCCTGTTTGGAAAGATGAAAACCAAGAACCAAAATGTCGATATCCATTTTGGACAGACCAAAGAGGCTGACCTCAAGACATTCGACTTAGGGGTCAATGTCGGTTTACGCGTGGATTATAGCCGTTATTTCTTTTCCGTCAGTGCTCTTTGCGGCACACTGGACCGGCGTGCCATAGAACGTGAGGGAGAATCTTCCTTGTATCAGAACAATGTGACGTTGTCGTTGGGATATATGTTCCGGTAGTCGTTATTCTTTTGAAAGTATTGGAACTGCTTCTTTTCGTATGTAGCAAAACAAACAATAACTCTTATTGGGACGTTTTTTTATTTGGAATGAAATCCGGGACGATCCGTGCCTGACATTTTTCTCTTTCAGACCGGAATTAATAAGCAACCGGCAAAACGAGCACGGCAGGAAATCGAAAAACAAGATTCCTTTGTTACCGGAAAGCAGAAAAATCCTGACATTGTGGAAAAACTGAACTCCTGGAGAATCGCTTGTAGCAAACAAATGTTGCCGCAGTCCTGAATATTTCAAAAGAGATTTGCCCCTTTTCCGCTGTGACGACCGCCTTCATCGCCGTGGCGACCGTCCTCGTTGCCATGACAACCGTCTTCGTCGCCTATGACCCCGGCAACTTACGGCGATGGCGACCGTCTTCATTGTGGAAAACCGCGCACCTTATGGTAGAAACCCCTTTTTCGCCGATGAAGAACCGGAATTTACGGCTATTCATAAAGAGTGTGTTTTGTTGTTAACGGAACAATATTATACAATAACCCCCTCCCCGGAGCAGGATAAGAAGGGAAGGGGTACGTTACTTTTGGATCAAGCCAAAAGTAACCAAAAGATCAAGGCTTGACCGTCCGCTCAGGCCTTTTTTTAAAAGCTATGCTTTCTCTTGGAATGGCCTACCGGCATTTATTTCGCACACTCTCTTATTGCTATTTGTGTTATAAACGTAAAAAGGGTGGAATTACCCTTATTCCCACTCCGGCGGTTCCTGCCCCAGCAAGTTCTTGACGAAGAAATCGTGTATTTTGTGCATTTCGAACGGACCGCCGAGGCTATGCGTCTTGCCCGGCAGATAAAGCTGTTCGAAGTTCTTGTTCGCTTTCATCAAGGCGCTGACAACCTGCAAGGTGGAAGCCGGGTCGACATTGTCGTCCAGTTCGCCGTTGATCAGGAGCAACTTGCCTTTCAGACGGTAAGCATTGTCGACATTGGAGGAGGCGCTATAAGAAGCGTCGATCGGATATCCCATCCACTGTTCGTTCCACCAGATTTTATCCATCCGGTTGTCATGGCAACCGCAAAGGGCGACCGCTACCTTATAGAAATCGTTATGGAACAGCAAAGCCGCCATCGCATTCTGCCCTCCGGCCGACCAGCCATAGATGCCGACACGATCCATATCCATGTACTTGTACTTCGCGCCTGCCGCTTTCATCCAGGCGATACGATCCGGGAAACCGGCATCTTTCAGGTTCTTCCAGCATACATCATGGAAGGCCTTCGAGCGGTTGGACGTTCCCATCCCGTCAATCGAAACGACGATAAAGCCGAGTTCCACCAGTTTGGATACCAGATGATGGGCCGGTTTGAAATCCTTATCCACATGCGAATCGTGCGGGCCGGCATAGATAAACTCCACGACCGGATAGGATTTGGAAGCATCGAAGTGCATCGGGCGATAGATATTCCCCCAGATATCCGTCTGTCCGTCCCGCCCTTTTGCACAAAATACTTCCGGCATTTGCCAGCCTTCCGCCAGCAACGCACTCACATCGCACTTCTGTAATCCGGCAACCACAGACGCGTCCGAAGTCCGCTTCAACTGACTGACAGGCGGCAGGTCGGGACGAGAATAGACATCGGTAAAATAGGAACGGTCGGCAGAGAAGGTCACACGGTGGTTCCCATTCTCTGGCGTCATATCGGCAAAGCCTGTCCCGTCCAGGTTAATCCGGCAATAATGCAGGTTATAAGGATCTTCTCCTTTGTTGAAACCCGAAGCGGTGAAGTAGACAACCCGGTTCGCCTCATCCACGTGATCGACCCGGCGAACCACCCATTCGCCTTTTGTCACCTGGCGTTTCACCTGTCCATTCGTGCCGTCTATGAGATAAAGATGACGCCATCCGTCCCGTTCGGAGATCCAGAGCAACTCTTTTCCATCGTTGAGGTCATACCGGTAGTTGTTATAATAATAGATAAAAGTCTTTGTCTGCTCGTCCACCAAATGACGGATAGAACCGTCTGCCGCGCTCACTTCGCCAATGACGTAACGCTGATGGCCGCGCTGGTTGAACTCGAACGTAAAAGCACGGCTGTCTTCACGCCAACCGGTCAGGTTCAGATAATACTGGTTTTCATAAGGAGCGACATCCAGTGCCACCTGCTTGCGCGCCTCGACATCAAAGAGCACCGGCAGGTAAACAGGCAATACATCCCCCGGCTTCGCGTAATCGCGCCATTGCAGGATCGGTTGCTTTTGGCTGGACGGACTGGATTCGATCAGCGGAATACGGCGTTCCTGCACGTCGCGCACCTTCACCGTCGCCAGCTTCCGGGAGTCGGGCGACCAGATGATCGACCAGGCATCATAGCGCAGGTTAGCCGTGCCGTCCATCGTCAGGGCAATTTCTTCTTTCGGCTTATCCTTCTCTTTCTCATCCCGGACAGGAGAGATATAGAGGTTGTTATCTTTCACATACGCTTCCCATTTCTTATCAGGCGAGACAACAGGAGCCGGAACTTCTTCGCGGCGACGCCAGCGGTCCGGCCTCTTCTCTTCCTCTTTCAGCAGGGATTCGGCCAGTTTCTTTTGCTTTTTTGAGAAGAAAGCCGCCAACCCTTTCTTATCTGCGGCACGCTGCTTCTTCCCGCTCTCCGCATTGACGAGATAGTAGAAATCTCCCTCTTTCTCATGATTCTTATACCAGAAATAATGGGAACTGTCTATCCATTCGGGACGGATAGCGGGAGAATAGACCCGGTCGGAACATTTCAGGATCGTGTCGGCACGCTCGTAATCGGCACGCGTCACCTGCGAGGCGGCGCTTTCCGCACCGAACGCCATCGCCAGCAGGCACAGGCAAGAGATAAACAAAGTCGTTTGTTTCATAATAAACAGTGATTTATGATTTGATTCTTAATTTTCAATTTTCCAACCACCAGTCGATCATCTTCCGTGCCAAGCTCAGCTTGCGCGGTATCTCCGGCAGGTTGTCTTTCGAGAAAAAGGAACCGGAGCTCAACTCCTCATCCTGCAACTTGATCTCCCCACCGGCATAATCGGCAATAAAACCGATCATCAGGTTGCTCGGATAAGGCCAAGGCTGATTGCCAAAATAAGTGATGTTACGGATCGCCAATCCTGTTTCCTCCCGCACTTCACGTTCCACGCATTGCTCCAACGTCTCGCCCGTTTCCAGGAAACCGGCCACAAGCCCATGAAACGTCCCCCGGAAGTTACGTGCATGTACCAACAGGATTTCCTCGCCTTTCCGGATCAGGACAAGAACGGCGGGCGATACCGCCGGATACATCTCGTTCCCGCAGTCCGGGCATCTCTTCATGATCGGTCCTTTCAATTCCGTGGGCGTTCCGCAGACAGGACAAAACCGGCTGTGCCGATCCCAATACACGATCTCGTACGCCTTCCCTGCCTGGTCGTAAAAGTAGCGGTCGATATGATCGTAAGAGGCCCGGAGTCCCATCGGCAGGTAAACGTCCGTCTCTGCCAGAGGCACATCGGTAAAGGCCGCCATTGCTACTGTCCCGTCCGGCATTTCGACCGGAAGCGAACGGGCGATTGTCACGGGCGCTTCCTTCATGAAGGGAATCGCATAGCCATCGGCTTTCTTTTGCAGCAGAAGTTGGTCATTGTAGAAAACATACCAATATAGGGGAGTGTTATTTGTCATTTCCATACGTCCGATTCTTTATATCAGGTGCAAACATACGAAAAATTGGCATTCACGTTACCATTACAGTGTATATAATACTCTATTTACCATCACTTCCCGCACGGGGATACCGGAATGTCTGGCCGGAGGTTCAAAAGAAACTGTTTATAAGGTTGATAATATGCTGTTTATGTTTGCATGGGCAAAAATAGGCATCGGCGAAAAAGATGCAAAAACGAGGCATAAAAGTACCTCCAACATGGCGGATAAACATCCCTGTATCCCCGTAAAGGTCTCGCACAGACCCGGGTCTGCACCTCTCCCGCACCCGGGTCTCCGTGCTGCTCACACCCGGGTCTCAAGCAGTTTTAAAAACTGTTTTTGACAAAAGAAAAGCCTGTCTTGATGAAAAAAGAAGCCGTTTTAACATATTCTGCACCTGTTCCCGGACGGTCTCTGTTTTTATCGTATAATTGATACACAGGATATTATCGTTTTTAACTATGATAGTTGTGATAGATGAATGATAGTTAAAAACGGTAACTATCATTCTATAACATATTGGTTTAAAACGATATACAGGCAAATATGATAGTATGATAGTTGTTTTTGCAAAAACATTTATGTGATTAGTCCGTATCGGTGGCGAAAACAGATGGTTGGCAATAATCGGGTCCAGTCCCAAAAGCCTTTTTATACCACCTAACAGAATGATGGTAAAAGGATGGACTAAATAGATTTCATATCCTTCTTTTGAGTTTCTTTCCGGTCTGTTTTCTTGTTTTTATTCGTCACATAGCCCGCTATGCTCCTTATAAAAACAGAAAAACATCCTCAAAAAGAACTCTCAAAAGAATGTTGAACAAAATTTAAACAGGCTCTAAGTTTGGTGGAAATTTATTAGCTTGCAGATCAAAAGGAACTCTTTCAACTCCGAAAGCATAAATCAAATATCCTACGGCAGCTACTACACAAACAACTATTTGCCAACCTGACTTCTTTTTATAATACAATCCCCATATCGTAAAAAAACAGATAGACTATTACAGTTTGAAGCAACTCAGGATAATAAGTTTTGAACGCCAACAACAATACCAAAACGCCACTAAAAAAGATAAAAGGTATATTGCACCGGCGAATCATCCGGCATAAAAAGGGAAGACAAAGAGATATGATCAAGTAAGGCGGAATAAACCAAATATGATCAAATAATCGATATTCCACCGTAGGGGTAAAGAACACATAAGATATAAAATGAAGCTCCTACTATGTAAAACACGGTTGCCATTGCAAAAAATATCCCGGTAATCCAGCTTCCTTCAAATATGCCGACCTTGACACCTTCCCACCATATCAAATGACAAAAACAGGTGATATAAATCATTATAGTCCCTCTGTATATATCCAAATTCCGATCTCTCATGTTTTATTTGTTTCCTATAAGCATTGAAGGTTACAAAGATACTTTTTCCTTTTAACAAAAAAGAGTAATATTGCATACTAAAACAAACCAATCAAATTAATGAGCAATTCTATACATTTAATCAGTCTCTTACTTCTGACTTCCGGCCTGTCCGTACACGCCCAGGAAAAAAGAGCTATGACATTCGATGAAATGGTCGGATGGGAACGTATATCCGAACAACGTATTTCCGATAACGGGAAATGGGTTTTCTGTAAGATGGAACCCTGGCGGGGGGATGCGACCGTCTTTCTGTATAATGATAAAGGTGAAGAAAAAGATTCTTTTAAACCTGCTGCTAAAGCACAGTTCAGTTCCTCCTCTGAATATCTTTTGGTGACAAAGACTCCGCCCCTGAAAGAAGTGGAAGCCGAGAAGCTAAAGAAAACGGATAAGGATAAAATGCCGGTGAACAGCCTTGTCATTTCCCGCTTGTCCGGAGGAATGGAGACAATCGATTCGCTCAAATCTTATAAACTGTCGGAAACAGCCGACTGGCTGGCTTACCAGTGCGGAAGCAAAAAAGATTCCACCCTCTACATACGGTCACTCGACGGAATGCGACAAGACTCGTTCCCGGCAGTCAGCGATTTCGGATTCGCCCAAAAAGGAAATGTGTTATACGTCGTATCCGATTCCGTCCTTTATACCTACATACCTCTGAAAGGACATAACCGGATCTCTGATAAAAAAGGGGTATTCAAGAAGATCATATTCAACGAAGACGGCAGTAAACTCGCTTACCTGTTTTGTGCCCGTAAAGATTCGGCCGCAACCCGGAGCAGCCTGTATCTGGCAGAAAATAATACTCCCGGCAAACTGATAGCAGAACGGGGGGATAAAGCATTCCCCGCTTCATGGATTATCAGTGAGAATGCGGCCTTGTATTTTTCTGAAAACGCAAGCCGTCTTTTCTTCGGAACTGCTCCGGAGCCCAAACAGAAAGACACGACCCTGCTGGCTGAGAATCGTCCGGATGTACAGGTGTGGAGCTGGAACGAAAAGGTGCAATACACGCAACAGTCCTTTAACAAAGCAACCGAGTTGAAACGATCTTATACAGCAATCTACAACCTCGGTTCCCGCCGCCTATTCCAATTAGCGACAGAAGAACTTCCGACTTTGCAAACAGCCGATGAGGGGAATGCCACATGGGCGCTTCTCTCCACCACAAAACCCTACGGCACACAAAGCATGTGGACCGCACGCCAGTTCCATGACATCTACACGGTCAACCTGGAAACCGGAGAACGCCGGCAGATCAGGGAGAAAAGCCCTTCCTATATGCACTTTTCCCCGAAAGGGAAATACACATACTGGTATCAGGATCAAGATAGTTCCTGGTATACACGTTCGATGGCCGACGGCAAAGAATACCGCTTGACTACTCCCCGGACGTTTGCCGCCTGGAACGAAGACAATGACGTCCCCGACTATCCTTCACCCTACGGAATAGCAGGTTGGACGGATGACGATCAATCTATCCTGATCAAAGACCGTTACGATATCTGGATGTTTGACCCGGCCGCAGTTGCCTCTCCGGTCAACCTGACCGTCAACGGGCGAAAAGAACAAATCACTTACTCGCTGATCCAACTGGACCGGGAGAAAAGAGCCTATAATACAGGTGAAACACAGTATCTCACCGGATTTAACGAAAGAACCAAAGGTTCCGGATATTATACAACCCGCCTCGACAAGCCGGTTGCCCCGAAAGCATTGCTTGCCGGTAATTTCAAACTGGCGGCCCTGGCCAAAGCAAAGGATGCCAATGCCGTGATCTACACGCAGGAAACATACGAGCAATATCCGGATGTCCAATTATCCAATCTCAGTTTCAAAAAATCCATCCGTTTGACAGACGGCATCCGCCAGCAGGATTCCATCATTTGGGGGACAGCCGAACTGACTTCCTGGATCTCCTTGGATGGCCGGCCTCTGGAAGGTGTCATCTACAAACCGGCCGATTTCGATCCGAACAAGAAATATCCGGTAATCGTAAATTTCTACGAACGTAATGCCAATACATTATACAACTACTATATGCCCGGTCCCGGACGTTCAACGATCGACTATCCGTTCTACCTCAGCCACGGTTTTATCATTTTCAATCCTGATGTCCGTTTCACAGACGGCTATCCGGGTGAAAGTTGTTACAATTGCGTGATGCCGGGTATCACCTCGCTGATCGCCAAAGGCTATGTAAATGAAAAAGCGATCGGCGCGCAAGGGCATAGTTGGGGAGGCTACCAGGTTGCCTACTTAGCTACCCGTACCCGGCTCTTTGCCGCAATCGAATCGGGAGCTCCGGTAGTCAATATGCTGAGTGCTTATGGCGGAATCCGTTGGGGTTCAGGCTTAAACCGTTCCATGCAATATGAACACGGGCAGAGTCGTATCGGGGGGAATATCTGGGAAATGCCGTTGCAATATATTGAAAACTCTCCCTTGTTCAATATGGATAAGGTGACCACTCCGATACTGATCATGCACAATGATGCAGACGGGCACGTGCCCTGGTATCAGGGAATCGAATACTTCATTGCCCTTAAACGCTTGCAAAAACCGGCGTGGTTGCTCAACTACACCGGCGAACCGCACTGGCCGATGCGCATGGCAAACCGGATCGATTTCCAGAAACGCATGTTCCAGTTTTTCAACCACTACCTGCAAAATGCTCCCATGCCCAAATGGATGGGCGAGGGTGTTCCGGCGGTAGATCAGGATTTCGAATTGGGATATTAAAACTACGTCCGGAACTTTGTCTGTAGCAACCGTTCCGGTTTGGCAAATAGCGCCTGTATAGGAACGACACTATATTCCGGTTCCGGTAAATGAGTCAACGGTGATATGAATCGAGAAAAGCAGTCGGGTTCTTTACCTGGTTGTTGATAACTTCAGCCTCCTCGTGTTGTTTCGATCTATGAACAGAGTTATCAACAGGATAAACGGCAGGAAAACAATAGATAAGGGGTTTGATAACCGAGTTATTAACAACCAGGAGCCAATTCTCCGGCTGTGCATGGGGCAAAGGTATATTAATTACGGCAAACCTGTAAAAAGAAAAAGAACATACGAATTGTACGTTTATTTACGGATAAATAGTAATAATCTTGTTTTTAATGAATTAAATTGCTTTCTTTGTGCGGGGCTATTTAAGACAAATAGAATACGAACAATTAATACGGAAATTATGAACAAGACAACGAGACTTTTAGGAAGTTTGCTTATTATCACAATAGCAACATCCTGCGGAACGGGAGGCAAAAATCAATCCGCACAAACAGACGATCCTTTGGCCAACAGCCCGATAGTCGGTCAATATGTACAGGTAGGAACAGACAAAGTAATGTCGTGCGACCAGGAACTACTGGCCGATACCGTACGTATACCTCTCAGTTTCTTCACGGAAGAATTGGAAATAGTAAAACTGGATAACCGGGACGAGGCATTGGTCGGACAAACCGGAGTGACAATTTCAGATAATTATATCTTGGCACATAGCGGTTACCCTCCTACAGCATTCAAACTTTTCGACAGGAAGGGTAATTTTATTGCCGAGGTGGGAAAAATCGGTCAGGGACCGGGCGAATATGGTTCCGTCTACGATGCCCAGGTTGACGAACTGAATCAACGCATTTATCTCATGCCTTGGCAAAGCGACAAACTTCTTGTTTTCGACATGCAAGGAAAAGCGTTGGACCCGATTCCATTTGGTACTCGTTGCCCGAAAGCCAAGTTCAGGGTCAATCCGGCAAAAAGGACACTCACCGTAGCAGTACTCCCTTGGTCCCAGACACCCGCAATCGTATGGATACAAGACATGGAAGGCAAACACCTGAAAGAAGTAGCTCCGGGGCACTTAGTTGTACCGAATAACTTCAATAGTGAAGTGTTCAGTAATTTCAACCAGCCTGAAGTATTCGACCTCAGCCTGTATTGCATGATGCCTCCACGTGTAGACTCTTTATACCAATATGACGCAGAAACCAACCGGTTACATCCAGTCTTCACGTTCCGGCATACCGCTACCGATCCGGTTCCCTGGCACGGATATATCGAATGGCCAAATCATTTTGCAGGTAACTTCTCCGGCCCTCCCGTTGTCAGGCAGGTAGAAACCGGAACTGTTGCTACACCGGGAGAAACGTTCCATTATCTTGTAGACAAAAAGACAGGGAAAGGATCTTACTTTAAACTCTATAATGACTATTTCGGCAATCTGGAAATCGGCTATCCCAGTTATGCATTCTCCAATGGTTATTATACCCGAAACATCGAACCCGGTAACCTCCTGACTGATATCGAGAACGCGTTGAAGAATCAGGATATCACCGCCGAAATGCGTAAAAAACTGACCGATCTTCAGACTTCTATCGATGAGAACGACAACAACTACGTCATGATCGCCAAATTAAAACCATAAGCGCCATGAACAAACTGTCACTTCTCATCTTGTTGCCGGCATTCTTGTCAGCAACAGGATGTAAACAACAAAAGGCGCCCGAAGCGGAAGAAACGATCACCGAAGTCGAGGCTCACGAACCGCTTCCGCCGAAATACACGGCACATTATGACAAGTCTGTTCCACCCGCCCGCATCGACATTGAAAAGGCGATTGCAGACTCCGTCCCGGTCAACCTGAGCAAAGTGGCCTCATCCATCGAGTATTTCATGGTCGGAGACGACAAATATCCGATCACGGACGTGGTTGCAACAAATGAAGGATTCATTGCTCTGAACCAGCCCAAACTATACCTCTATCGTAAAGGGATGAAACGGAAACGGGTAGGATTGAAAACGACATACGGGAACTGGATCAATATCTCCGGCTCCGGCTCCAAAATCAGTTTTGATACGGTCACGACCCGCCTGTACGCTCATCTGAAACGGATCAACCAGGATACCGGTTATGGAGAAGAGTATGTCGCGGAACTTCCTCCATTAGACTCCGTTTTGGCAAGAGTGTACTATCTGTATCCCGATTCGCTGCCTAATCGCTACTTCCTTCCTCCAAAAACATCTTTCATCCGTTATTTATCACCAGACAAATATGCAACCCTAAAGGAAAATAAAGATGGTATGGATGAAGGCGTCACACTCTTTAAACTGAACGGAGATACGATTTGCACGTTCATGGCCGGCATAGATCCCACTACCAAGAGGGGCTTAACTTTGTTCCAACCTCCCTTCTTCAACAAGATATACCGGCATGGCGATCAAATAACTTTCCGCTTGTCTTTCTGTGATACGATATACCGGACCCGGAACGAGCAGACCTATTATCCGGCATACGTGACCGATTTCGGAAAGCTGCGCCTGACCGCAATCGAAAACATTCAAGGAAAAGACCGGAAGAACAAAGCTTGGATGACTGCACTCGAAGAGAATGCGAAAGCCCTTTTTATCCGGACATATAAAGAAGGCAAAAGCTCGGAGAGCGGCTGGCTGGATGCAGGACGCGAGCCGGACATGCCACCGGAAGAACGCCAAATCGTCTATCTGAAATCCGCCAAAAAGACTTTCGCTTTGCCCGTTAAAGCCCAAGGGCTGACAAATGACCTGGACGGCGGACTCCCTTTCTGGCCGGACGGACAAACGGACGGTTATCTCTATATGATCCGCCCCGCCAAAGAGTTGAAAGCGAAAATAAAACTGACGGGATCGCCCAAGCAGAAAGAATTGAAAGCATTTTTAGATGGCGTGGATGAGAAGCAGAATGTGATGATCGTAGTCAAATAAAAAAAGCAATAAAGAAATATGAATAAGATTCTTGCCCTGATAAACGGTGTGCGACCAGGAACATCCGGTCAGGCTATTCGACCGGAAAGGACATTTCCTGGCAAACATCGGGGCAAACGGATGATGATTTATTGGGGAACGAGGAATTGCCGTTGAGTAGTTTCGACGGCAATTTTCCTCCTTATCCCAACTTCCGCAACGGTTACTATATCTTGAACCAAGATCCGGGAAACCTGCGCGACAGGCTTGAAAAAAGCATGGCGACAGGTTCGCTTCTCCCCGAACAGAAAGAGAAAGCGACCCGATTATTAAACTCTATCGGCGAGAACGACAACAACATTCTCTTTTTAGCTAAGTTAAAACAATAAATACATAATAAATCATTACATTCGCTACAAATACAGATTCAAGATGAAAAAGCACCTTTTTACCGTAAGTCTCCTGTCCGTTTTGCTATTAGCAACAGGATGTAAGCAGGCAGAAGAAAAGACACGACACATACCGACCGCCCCACAGATGGAAGCTCGGATAGACCGTTCTGAACCCGTAAAAATCGTGGATGTGGAGCAAGCCTCCGGGAAACCCGCCCCGTTGAAGTTGAGCCAGATCGCTTCCGAGATCGAATACTACACGGTCGGCGATGCCCGATTCACCGTTACCCAAGCAATCGAGCTACCGGATAGCAATGCTTTTATCACATTCAACAACCCGCGTATCTACTACCGGAAACAAGGTATTCCGAGCAAACGATACGGGTTCAAGGCATTGGCCTATAAATGGAACAACGAGATGAACGGGCAGAACATGTTTTACGATAAGAAAACCACCCGCATGTATGTCGCCCTTAGCGGGAAGACTCAGGAAACGCGGATAACCGGGACGGATAGCATCCCTTTCATAGGCGTCTTGCCGCCATTGGACACGATGCTGACGATCCAAAGTTACATCTTCCCCGAAAGTCCCATTGAGAAATATCAGCTCGGCCGACGCGACGATAAGTTGCTCGGTTTCTCTTCCACCGGTTATACCTTGTGTCGCTACGGAGAAACGACGGGAGAACCGGACGGGATCACGACGTTCAACCTACAGGGCGATACGCTTTGCCAGTTCCGGTTGAAAGAAGGGGAGTTGGCCCCGCGCACGATGACCGACAACATTCCGTTCTTCCAAACGTCCTACTGGAACACCGGACAGGACCGGATGACCTTCATGATGCCCTATTGCGACACCGTCTACCAGTTACGTGATCCGCAAACCGTTGCCCCGCTCTACGCTATCCGTTATGGGCAACTGAAGCTTGACCCGAAAGAGGTGAAAGATGGCGGAATCCCCAAAGGCAAAATGTGGTTGAAAACTTTTTACGAGAACCCCAAAGGGCTGTTCATGGGCCTTTACCAGAAAGGGGAACGAATCATCGCAGACTGGATCGGTTGGGAATATGAATACAAACCGAGCCTGACTCATCAGGCGGTCTATCTGAAAGATGAGGGACGCACAGTCATGCTGCCGGCTGATAAAAACAGAGGCTTCATAAACGATTTGGACGACGGACTTCCTTTTTGGCCGGATGGACAGACGGACGATTGCCTGTACATGATCCGTACTGTCACCGAAATGCGTGAACTTGTGAAACGTACCGGTTCGCCCAAGCAAAAGAAACTGCTTGAACTGTTGGACAATCCGAAGGTGCTGGAACGGGATTATGTGATGATTGTCGTCCGATAAAGGCGTCCAGCGGGTTGCAAACTACATTCTGTCCGGTAAAGGAGGACAAATTCTACCTATTGCCATCCTTATCGGACAGGAATGTTTATTTAAAAAGCATCTTCTTGTAATAACGAGGTGTGTAACCGGGTAGCAATTCCGGATGGAATACCCGGATCAAGTCTTTCAGCAGGTAATCGGGATGCAAAGGAAATTCCTCGTAATAAGGGACAAGTCCCGTATTGCAGGAATAAATCCGGCGGTTCTTAAAGGCATCGAAGTTCTCGTACGGCGTATATTCGGCACGCAGGTCGCTGTAGGTCATGTCTTCGGACAGGTTATACTTAATCAGCCACATATCGGCATGGATAGCCCGGTCAAGCACCGTCTCGAAAGCTAAAGGCGTACTTCCGGCTCCGGGGAGTTCCTTGAAAACATAATCGGCTCCGGCATCGGCATACATATTGGCAATATAGCTATCTCCCGCCGGCATAAACCAGGAAGCACCGAACTTCTTTTCGGAGATAACGGTCGGTCGGGGCATATCGGCTGTTATCAGCCGTTTCAGATCGAGATAACTCTTTTCCGTTTGCCTGAAAATGGAATCGGCCAACGCTTCCTTACCGAACAGCATCCCGTAGAAACGAATCCATTCGGTACGTCCCAACGGCAGCGACTCCATATAATCAGCTCCCTCGATAATGGGAATTCCCAATTTCTCGACCGGCCCGTAGCCACTATTCTGGAAAGGGGAAACGATCACAAGCTCGGCGCCTTTGTCGATCATCATCTCCACATTAGGGGCGGTCGCCTCTCCCATATCGGCAATCCGTCCGGCTTTCAGCCCTTCCCGGATGGCAGGGGTGTCCATATAACGAGGTTCACAAACGCCTATGATCCGCTCTGTCTCGCCCAACTGGTCGATAATGGCCGCATGCACGGATGTATAGACCACGACATTCTGTGCCGGAACCTGCACGACCGTTCCTTTCGGAAGGTTTCCGGGAACAGGCCGGTCACGGTCTACCAAAAGATACCGTTGCAACAGGCGCGTGCTGTCCCACGGATCACGCACTTCAACAGCCGTATAGCCATCGAAATGATGCACGGTAAACCCCTGGGCGTAGCGGATGGTGTCGGAGGAGAGGGAGTTTTCGGTATGAGAGCTCTGCCTCATCTGACAAGAAGGCCAGATAAAGCAGAGTAAAAGAACTATATGCAAAAACAGTTTATTCATTTATAACTAATATCACAAGAGATAAACAACGGACAAAAAAGGTAGCACAATTTATTTTTAATATTTTTCTCTTTCATTTTATGTTATATTTTAAATCAACACTGACATTTGCGACATAAAAAGCAAATATACTTGGGTGAGTTTTTACTTATTAGTCGTAAATACAAAATCGACCGGATAAGGAAGCGTTTCAAACTGAGACTTCAGCTTTCCTTCAGAAGAAAAGACATATACATCACCGTTATTATTCTTATTACTTTTTCCTACATAGATATCACCTGTTACCGGATCTACCCCGATGCCATTAGGAGAGCTGACTACTGTTCCGTCCGTAATAAAATTATCACTTAGCAATTTTTCATTTTTCAAATCATATTTATAGTACTTCACTTCATTTGCATAATAATCATTAAACATGATATAAGCGATATCATCCGCAACTGTCATTTTATAAGCCTTAATACCTTCAACAGTCTTTACTTCGTCAGTTTTAGCATCAATACGTTGTACAATATACGATTTGTCATCTGAATAGTCGCTCATGCAAATAACATATATATCCCCGTCGGAATCTGAATAGATATAATTCGGATTCAATGATACTGTAATCGTTTTTTCAAACTCAAAGCTATTTATGTCGACAACAGAGACTCTAGTACTTTGGCTCGGCCAATTCATACCATCTGTATCAGCTGTATAGATGCGCCCATTAGCGATCGTTATACCATCCGGATTAGGTCCAACTTTTACATAGCCTTCAACAGCCATCGATGCAGTATCGATTTTAGCCACATAACCATCGAATGTTGTCAGATATACCTTACCATTGTAAGCTGCAAACATACGAGGAGGACGTATTGCTCCTTGATCGTCTGTCAAAGTCAGTTGTTTCAGACTTGTAGCATCTGCTGCATCCAAGATTTCAACAGTTTTCGAGCCATACATCGATACATATAGTTTCGAACCATATTTAATCATATGCTGCCCCATATCGCCTAAAGCACGATTGTTTTGCTTCTTAAAAATATCTTCAGTTACCTTCCCTTCTGAGTCTAAATAAGAAATCCCAGCATTGTTTTCTCCATAATTACCGCCATTCAGAATATAAACCCCTGTCACTTCTGTCGGAACCTCTATATCCGGTTCTATCTTATCATCATTACAAGAAGAAAACGCTAATGCAACAGTTGCACAAGCAAACCAATAAAAATTCTTTTTCATTTTCAATTACATTAATTGTTTGTTAATCAATATCTATTCTTAATATATAAAAACAAGTCCTCCTCGGAAAGAACGTCCAGGCATGGGATAGTACTTTACCACATCATAATTTATATTACCTATATTTATAATATCAAATTGTAACCGCAAAGAACAAGATCCAAAAGTAAACGTCCGGTTTAACGAAACAGTCTGTTCTGCATAACGATCTATCAAATTTCTCTCTATATTTTGCGGACTGGCATAACGATCTCCAACCACTGTCAATAAATAAGAAATATTAATCCAAGGCATTTGCAATGCCGCAGAAAAATTTCCCGAATGTTTGGGGGTATAAGGTATTTGATCCCGATAGTTCTTTTCTGTTTCATCTGTTATGTCTATCGCATGTTGCCAAGAATAAGATATTTGTCCGGTTAAGGAGATATTTTTCCACAGAGGAACTTCTGTCGATAAATTCACATCAATTCCTCCGATCGAGACCTCTCCCATATTCATCATTTTCCAAATGAACATTGTCGGTATAGCAACGATCTTATCACTCACACGATTGTAATAACCATCTACTGAAACATTCAGATAATTAATAAAAGGCAACAAACCACTCCATGTCATACCTACATTGTATTGAGTCGCCCGTTCCGGCTTCAAATTAGTATTGCCTATCCTCAAATAATATAGATCATTAAAAGTCGGAACACGAAATATATCTTTATAAGAGGCTCGTAAACGGAAGTTATGGTCTGACAGAACTCGCCAAGAAAGACTTACAGCAGGAGATAATCGTTTACGATCAGACGGCCTGTCTCCTCTCTCTACATTCTCGATTATATATGTTCCTAACAAACTGGTAGTAGCTGTCAGTCTCGGATCTTTATACTGGATAGCCAAAGCCGTCAAAGACGTATATCGTTTTGGGAACGGGCATTCTGGAATTGTATTATCCAATGAATTAATGAAATAATCTTCAGCAACAACCAAAGAAAGATGATCAGCCAAAGAATATAGCCCCGAAATAGAAAGATAATATTCCTTTTGTGTGTATCGATCATCCTGTCGTCCCGATTCATATTTATTATCAACATCCAAATGGCGCATCCACGAATAATTATATTTAGCCTGTGCCTGGAAAGTAAATTTTTCAGTTATATGATTCTCATAATGAATCTGTGCAAAAGCATTCCTATCCCACAAACGTTCACCCGAATAATCATTATAAAATATTACAGATCCGGGCAATCCTCTATGAGAGTCAAAATAATATCCTTTCATCGATAATGTACCGAACTTCCCTAAATCACCTGTAAAATTCAATTCCGTACGCCACGATTCGATATCACTGTTGTATCTCTTCTTCTTTTCTATCAAATTACCATTCACCAACGTAAATGGATAATTTCCATCCGCTCGTAAATAATCGCCGTGCCAAGAAGTATACCACTTTTTCCCTAACTTCTGTTCATACCGTAAATATGGATTTGCCAAACCAAACGAACCTGCTTTTACTTGTGCTTTCAGATGATACGAGCGATCAGTGAATACAGGACGACTCGTCTTTATACTCAATGCCCCTGCCGAAGCATACATTCGTGCTGTCTGAAAGATGTCGTCGGCTTGGCCGATTGACAGGGAGATCATGTCGACATTGTCCAGAGAGAAACGGCTGATATCTACCTGGCCGCTCTGCGCATCCGTGACCGTCACCCCATCGTAGCTGACAGCCGTATGTTTGGCTCCGAGGCTGCGAACGGAAACGGTTTTCAAGCCTCCAATGCCTCCGTAATCCTGCACGGTCACACCGGAGAAACGCTTCACGGCTTCCGACAGGTCCTGCACGCCGAGCCGTTCGATCCCGGCCTTGTCCATCACTTGAAGCGGTGTGCTCTCGCGGGTTGTGGAAGGACGTACCTTTCCCACTACCTCGACACCTGAAAGTTGGTGACAGGTCGTCGTGTCCACCTGTGCAAACAAAGCGGCAAACGGAAACAGCCAGGCACAAAACAGGCCCGACAATCGTTTTATAAGAATATACTGCATACTATTTTGATTCATCAATCCCTTCACCCGAAGGATTGTATAATAATGAATAATGGCAGGTTTTCTGGCTCATTCTCCCCTTTATAATTGACAATCGTCAATTAAACGGCAGCCTTCCCAACGAATCGGTTAAAAGTTGAGAGTTAGGAGTTGAGAGTTATTCATAATTTGAACTTTCAACTATTCACTTTCACCTTTCCCCTCTTTCGCCAGTGGCAACAAGAGTTGCCGGGGGTTACAGAATTTACAGCTACGGGTACAGCTCCGGACTTGCACCGGATTCCCTTTTACTAACCGTTCACGAAAGCAAAGCGATTACACCATAATTCGGTGACAAAGATAGTATTTTTTTTAATAAAGCAAATATATAATTTTACGAACATCCCATGTAGCGGTCTTTTGCATCCGGGTGTAAAAGGGGGAAACTTGGTTATAGACAGTTTATCGGAGCAGAGGAGGTTACGTGTGTCGTGTCTTTTAACTGTAGCGAGTCTTTACGTAACAAAAGTGTATCCTGTCCGGCAAATTCAGGGTGATCGGTTGCAAGTTTCTTCTTTTTTTTGATGATGTCGGGGGTCGGCAGATTGTTGTAATTTTTCCAAGTCCCGTCTCTTTTGGCATTACGTTTATGTATATAACTCTTCCTGCTGGTTATTTCTGCCATGTCGAAAGTGACAATACCAGTGTTATGAGAACGATTCATAGGATCGCTTTTCCATGCTTTGAGCATATTTTTATAGACCGGTAAAAATTTTCCGGGAGGAGGGGTGTATAACCAGAAGACACCGGGAGGCAGATCCTTTAATGCTTTTTTGCGTTTGGTCGAATCCGCTTGTATATATTCGGTAAAATCTTTGAGGATGGGTAACGGACTTACTGGCGACATTTTCATGTCGGAAGCCGGTTCATCCAAGTTTATAAAAGAACCTGATTGAATTGCTTTCATCGTTTCGGGATTCAGTTCCAGTTTCTCTTTACCGGACAGAACGTTCTGGAGCCAGACCGAATCCTTTTTTGTCCACTGCTGTGCAGATACATAATCGATGCCTCTCAGACAAATCAACATCACTATGAGTAGTTGTTTGTGCATGTTATATTATTGTACCATCTTATTTTTGTAAAAGAAATATATATGTAAGTAATTCGGTTGCAAATATAAAGCAACTTATAGTATTAGTATGATATGATTCGTGTGATTTTTTTTCGAAAATAGCTTAAAAAGCATCTTCCGATCCGGATGCAGAGATCATGGGATACCTTTATCGCTGTTTTTCGTATATTTGTACCCGGACACACAAATATCAATTCGGATTATGAGTTTTTTTTCGAGAATACGGGAGCGGGCGGATGCTTTTTTTCATGATGAAAAATTGAAAAATAAGTTGTATGTCATTATATTCGAATCGGATACTCCGATGGGGAAATTGTTTGACACCTGCCTCATCGGATTTATTATCACAAGCATATTGGTAGTGGTGTTGGAGAGCATACGGTCTTTTTCATACCATTATACGTTGGGGTTACGGATATTGGAGTATGTGTTTACGGTTTTCTTTACTTTTGAATATCTGGTTCGTATCTATTGTTCGCCAAAGCCCCGAAAATATATTTTCAGTTTTTTCGGAATTGTGGACTTGTTGTCGACATTGCCGGTTTATCTGGGTTTCTTCTTTGCCGGTACGCGTTACCTGCTTGTCATCCGTGCTTTCAGGTTGATCCGCGTTTTCCGTGTCTTTAAGTTGTTTAACTTCCTGAAAGAAGGTAATATGCTATTGAAGTCGCTCCGGATCAGTGCTCCGAAGATATTCGTGTTTTTCTTTTTTGTCTTGATATTGGTGATTTCGATCGGTACGATCATGTATATGATAGAAGGAAACCAACCCGGCACGCAGTTTGATAATATTCCGAACAGTATCTATTGGGCCATCGTGACGATGACAACGGTCGGTTATGGAGACATAACGCCGGTGACACCTGTCGGACGTTTCCTGTCGGCGATCGTGATGCTGATAGGTTATACGATTATAGCCGTCCCGACAGGGATTGTATCGGCCACAATGGTCGGGGAACAACGTAAAAGAAGCAAGTTGGAATGTCCGCATTGCCATCAGGTCGGGCATGAGGAGGAGGCTACATATTGTAAGTATTGTGGTTCGAAATTGGATTGGGCGGGAAAATAAAGATTCGGAATCTGTCAAAATAATTATTATCTTTGCTGCCATTTGATATTAATAAGTTAAGTAAAGAAAATGGAAACAGTAGTAAGCGGCATTCGCCCAACGGGTAATTTGCATCTGGGGAATTACTTCGGAGCAGTAAAAGGATTTTTGCAAATGCAAAATGAGTATAATTGCTTTTTCTTTATTGCAGACTGGCACTCGTTGACTACACATCCGAATCCCGATAATATCCGTAACAGTGTGAAGACGATCCTGGCTGAATATCTGGCTTGCGGTATTGATCCGGAAAAAGCAACCATCTATCTTCAGAGTGATGTGCGCGAAATCCCTGAACTGTATCTGTATCTGAATATGAATGCGGGAATAGGCGAGTTGATGCGTACGACTTCTTTCAAAGATAAGGCACGCCAGCAGTTGCACATCGACCGTGTCAACACCACAGAGGGAGATGTGGAAAAGGAAATCTTCAATGAAAGCAACAAACATAGCGTAAGTGCCGGTTTACTGACCTATCCGACTCTGATGGCTGCCGATATTATTATCCATAAGGCGGTGAAGGTGCCGGTCGGGAAAGATCAGGAACAAAATATGGAAATGGCCCGTCGCTTTGCCCGCCGTTTCAATGCGACTTACGGAGTCGAGTGTTTTCCGGAACCCGCCTCTTTCTATTATTCCAGTAAGGCGATCAAAGTGCCCGGGTTGGACGGGTCCGGCAAGATGGGGAAAAGTGAAGGAAATGCGATCTACCTGATCGACGACGAAAAGACGATCAAGAAGAAGGTGATGAAAGCCGTGACGGATGCCGGTCCGACGGAGCCGAACAGCGTGAAGCCCGAACCGATTGCCAACCTGTTTACGATGATGGAGATTGTATCGACAAAGGATACTTTCGATTTCTTCAATGAAAAATACAACAATTGCGAGATTCGTTACGGAGATTTGAAAAAGCAGTTGGCTGAAGATATCAATAATTTCTGCGCTCCTATTCGCGAACGTATCTTGGATATGCGTTCCAATGAAGACTATTTGGCGAAAATAGCCCGTATAGGTGCTGAAAAGGCAAGCGAGAGCGCGGCAAAAACGTTGCGTGAAGTGCGCGAGATTATAGGGTTCAGAGGATAACCGTATTCCGCCTTGATATAATTTGAGGCACGGATTACACGGATTGAAAGAAACCGTGTAATCCGTGTCTTTTTTATATGTGTGTGAAGCAGATGTTTGCGATATAATTTATTAAAACATAACAAAGAAACTGAAAATCTAATTATTAAGTGAAAAACTACTTTACTTTGCAGTAAATAGAGACAAGTAACAAACGTATGGCAGCAATATCGGCGGGTGAATTTGAATGTATTTTCAGAGATCTATATAGACCTCTCTGTTTGTTTGCACTTCGTTTTACGGAAAAGATAGAAGATGCCGAAGATGTTGTGCAGCAGGCCTTTGCCGATGTATGGGACAAAAATTGCCGTAACGTGACGATTTTCAATATTAGATCCTATCTGTATCAAGCTGTAAAAAATCGTTCTATCACCCTTGTTGCCCAGTCATCCGATTCCGGATTGGCAACAGAATGTATCGCCGACATGGAAGATACGTCGGAAGAAGAACAGATGTACCAAGCGGAACGGGATGCACGTCTTTGGGCTGCGATCGATGAATTGCCGACCGAGCGGAAAAAGATATTTTTGCTTTCTAAACGGGACGGACTGAAATATCAGGAGATTGCCGATGAATTGAATATATCGATTAAAACAGTTGAGAATCAGATCGGAAAAGCAATGAAATTCTTGCGGGAGGCTGCGGTGCGGATTTATTGTTTCTTTTTTTGCTGAAATAGATAGGGGTTTTTTCGAAGACTTAGTCTTAATGGTAGAAAGTTTAAAATGTATATCTATTAAAGCTAAGTAAAGAGATGAAGAAATTCGTATTATTTGTGATGTTGATGATGTCTGGGGCATCGGTGAGTGCACAGCGGTGGTCGTTGATGCCGGAAGTAGGAATGATGGCTGTCAAGAGAGGTGGTCCTTCTTATAATTATCGTTTGGGACATACTTGGAATGCCCGTTGGAAAATTGGAGTTGGAGCGGAGTATGTAGTCAGGCCTGGCCATTTTTCGTTGAAGTCGGGGCTGTATTATACTCAACGGGGATATTTGGGCCATGTTGTTTCGTTCGGAAGTATTTATCCAATGGCGGAAGGACGATCGGAAGCCGTTTTCAGTGAAATCAACTCGAAATGGAACCGTCATTTTTTGCAAGTCCCGTTGATGGCGAACTTCTCGTTCCGGTTGACGGATCATGTGCGGTTGAATTTGGCGGGCGGTCCTTATGTCGCTTGGTCAATGGGCGATAAAAACTCGTTCGGTTATATGGAGTATGAAAAGACTGACGAGGAGAATGTCTATAGTTGGCAGGGAAGTGGCTTCTCGAATGATAAATGGACGCATGATCATCCTTTCGACTGGGGACTTTCGTTTCAAGCAGGGGTGGAAGTTACATCCTGGATGATAAACGTCGGATACGATGTTTCTTTGGGTAAAGAGTTTCAGTATGATTCGGCCGGTTTGAAGTATCATACCCTCAGTTTGTCTGTTGGGTATAAGTTTAAATTAGGAAAATAGACAATGGAGGGTTGGGAAACGATTGCCCATTGTCCGTTATAAATTGTCAATTAAAATGATGAACAACGAGCAAGATGATAGATTTGAAAAACGCCTTCGTTTTGTAGCCCGGCGCTACAAAGAGGGTCGCTTGAATACGGATAAGGCTTGGGAAGACTTTGTGGTCCGGCAGGGTATTTCTCGAAAGATATCTTTTCGCCGTTACTGGATGGCGGTGGCCTCTGTCGTGCTTTTGTTTATCGGATTGGGAACTTTTTATATGATGGAACGGAAGGAGGCCGAATGGGTGTCTGTTGTGACCGCTCCGGAACAATTGAAAGATGTTTATTTGCCGGATAGTACTTTGGTTTCGATGGCGGGAAGTTCTACGCTGAGGTATGATGCAAAAAAATATGGAAAGGAACGGCGTGTTGTGGAGATGACGGGAAAAGCATTTTTCCAAGTGAAGAGGAATGAAGCACGCCCCTTTTCCGTTCGTACGGTCCGTACGGAGGTCACTGTGCTGGGGACCAGTTTCCAGGTAAACGAGAAACCGGGAGTTACGCAGGTCAATGTCGTGACCGGAAAGGTACGTTTTTCGGCTGGTGAAATATCGGAACCAGCTATACTGACCGCTGGAATGTCTGCATCTTATTCGGAAGAAAAGAAGAAAATAAATATCGGGACGGAAGAGAATCTGAATGATCTTTCATGGAAAACGAAGCAATTACGTTTCAATGATACATCTTTGGAAAATGTCATCAAGGATTTGAATGAGTATTATCATGTGAAGATTACGAACAAGGAGGGTTCGCCGGATTCCCGGTTGACTGCCACATTTAACGATTTGCCTCTTGATGAGGTTTTGATGGTGATCAATCAGACATTGGATGTTCGGTTGGTGTATCAGACCGGTAAATGATAATATATTATGTATCGTGTTTACTTGTTTATCATCGGAGTTTGTTTAAGTTCCTTGTCGATTCATGCAAAAGAGCCTTCGTCTTTTCCGGTTGATCCGACGCCGACCGTGACATTGGATATGAGGCAGGTTCCTTTGCTGGATATCCTGCTCGAAATAGAGAAACAGACCGGAATATTTTTTTCTTATGAGTCGTCTCTGTTGAAAGAATACAAAAAAGTGTCTTTACAAGTACATGACGAATCTCTTTCCTATTGCCTTAAACGGTTGTTTGAACCTTTGTCGATCGTCTATCGGATGACAGAGCAGTATGTGATTCTGAAACGAAAACCCAGGTTGTATACGATTAGTGGCTTTGTGCGCGATTCTGCTTCATACGAGAGTTTGATTTCGGCGACTGTCATAGACCGGGTTTCTAAAAAAGGGGCTGTTTCCAATAATTATGGGTTTTATAGTATTACGCTGCCGCCTGGTACAGTTATGTTGACCTCCTCTTATGTCGGGTATGAACGTTACACTTTCACTTTCGAGTTGACACAGGACACGATGATCGACCTGTCCTTGAAACAAACCGGTACGTTGGGTGAGGTGGTGGTCAAGGGAATATCTCCCCGGTCGGAAGTTTTGAAGAGTCGCATCGGAGTATTGGATATTTCGACGAGGCGGCTGAAATCTCTACCTGCTTTATTAGGAGAAGCGGATGTCGTCAAGACTTTGCAAAGGCTGCCGGGGGTGGTCGGAGGCACGGAAGGCATGAGCGGCCTGTTTGTGCGGGGAGGTGATGGCGATGATAACCTGTTCTTGCTCGATGGCAATCCGGTCTATCATACGGATCATGTGTTGGGTTTCTTTTCGGCTTTCAATCCGGATGCCGTGAAGAATGCTACTTTTTATAAAGGAAGTTTTCCGGCGGAATACGGCGGGAGACTTTCTTCCGTCATAGATGTGCGTATGAACGAGGGAAATCGGAAAGAATATCACGGGAATATCTCGGTCGGGTTGCTGGCGGCACGTGCCAATCTCGAAGGACCTATCATCAAAGACCGGTCTTCATTTAATGTGTCGGTACGGCGTACTTGGATGGAACTGATTACCTGGCCGGTTATGACGGCTGTGAACAAGAAGGCCGATACCGGAGTGAAAGGCGGATACCATTTCTATGATATGAATGCTAAAGTCGATTATTCTTTTACGGACCGCAGCCGTGCCTATCTGAGTTTTTACATGGGAAGTGACAGTTACCGTAATGGTAAAGATTTGAAAGCCATATATGGCGAAGACAGGGACTTCCGTTGGCGTTGGGGAAACCTGATCGGGTCTGCCGGCTGGAACTATCTGATCAACCGGAAACTGTTTGCCACTTTCACCGGAGGGTATACCCGCTATCGTTCGCATATAATCCAGAAGCAGAATATGTTTGTTTCTTCGCCGGATAAGAGTGGACAGGTCTATTTCCAGGAAGGGCATTATCGTTCGGCTATGGAAGATGTGAATCTGAGAGCCTCTTTCGACTATCGTCCGAATGTTGATCACCGGATCCGGATGGGAAGTGATTACCTGTTCCATATTTTTCGTCCCGAACAGAGTAATATGAGCTCGTGGTATAAGGATTCGGTTGGGTCTCAAATGAATGATATGGTCTTTTCGCATTCCCTGATTCATGGTCACGAGGTCTCCCTGTATGCGGAAGACGAGATGTTGCTGAACGACCGCTTGCGGGTGAATGCCGGGTTGCGCTTTACTCTTTTCCATGTACAGGGGGAAACTTATCAGTCGTTCCAGCCTCGTTTTTCCGCCCGTTACCTGTTAGGGAGAAATCTGTCGATAAAAGTATCCTATACGAAGATGAACCAATATATCCATTTATTGTCCAACAGCTATATCAGTCAGCCGACGGATATATGGGTGCCGGTTACCGGGAATATCCGCCCGATGCATGCGCACCAAGTAACGGGTGGCCTTTGTTGGCATTATAGAGGATTGGACTTTTCGGCCGAAGGTTATTACAAACGGATGAATAATCTGGTGGAATATAAGGATAACGGTCCGGTTCTGCCCTCTTTTGCGGGGTGGGAAGAACGGGTCGGAGTAGGTAAGGGACGTTCCTACGGTTTGGAACTGATGGTGCAGAAAAAGACCGGGCGGTTTAATGGCTGGGTCGGGTATACGCTTTCTTGGTCCGATCGCTGGTTTCCGGATGGGACGGTTAACAAAGGGCATCGTTTTCCATCTAAATATGACAACCGGCATAAGGTCGATATCGTCGCTTCTTACAAACTGTCTGAAAAGGTGGAACTGACGGCTACCTGGATGTATAAATCCGGTAATCACCAGACAATTCAGGACGTGCAATACCGTCCGTTGCCGGAGCTGACCGAGCGCGACTACCGGGAGGAGTTTTGGTGGGGATATGACCAAAACGCAAGTTCGCGCAACAATTACCAGCTTCCGGCTTATCACCGGCTTGATTTGGGGGTTAATTTCTATCGGAATAAAAAGAATGGCCGCATGGGTATTTGGAACCTGAGTCTTTGCAATGCTTATTTTAAGGCGAATCCTTTCTCGGTCCGGCCTGTTGTTTATTATCTAACTGAAAAAGGCCGTGAGATCGTGTTGGAACAGACCTTGTTGTTCCTTTTCGTCCCTTCCGTCTCTTACACATATAAATTTTGATGGTGATGAAAAATATATTGTTTTCCTTGTGTCTCCTTTTGTTCGCTTCTTGCACTCGTGATGTGGTGTTGGTCCTTCCGCCCGTGCCTCCGCGTCTGGTTTTGAACGCTTCCGTCTCGCCGGATACGGATGTGACGGCTTTCTTGTCCAAAAGTTGGTTTGTTCTGGACACGGTCACGGATGACGGGGTGGAGGAGGGTGATATAAAAGTGTTTATAAACGATCGTTTGCAAGGACGTATGCAACCGGTCTCCGATAGCCGGTTTACGGGTCGGTATGTATTGCCCGGATGCCGTGTGAAGTCCGGTGATCACTTGCGGTTGGAAGCCGGAGCAGAAGGTTTCCAACCGGTAAGAGGGGAGACGGTTATTCCGGATACGGTGGAGGTGTTATCTGTCGATACGGTTCGTTTTACTCGTTTTGGTTATGGTGAATATCCTTCCATGCGGTTATATATTCGGTTCAGGGACCAGCCGGATAGACGGAATTACTATCGTTTGATAATCGAGAAGCTGACGGAGTACCGGAAGGGAGACCGTGTTATCACCTGTAGTTCGATGTACCGGTCCGACCCTGATTATAGGGATTGGTTGAGTGTGGTGTATGAAGATCCGGTGTTTCGTTTAACAGTGACGAATCCGGTTATCGAGCAATTGGACGGGACAACTTGCCGGGGTACGTTTACGGATGACATGTTTAATGGCGAAGCCTATACGCTCCGTTCTTCTTTTTGGCCTGTCGATAATTCCTTTAAGGGTGATTCGGTGACGACAACGGTACATTATGATGTCCGTCTGGTAGCTATTTCGGAAGAATATTACCGGTATCTTGTCATAATCCGCAATTTCTCTATCTCGTTGGGTGATGCTTACTTGGATGGTTTGGTTGAGCCTACCACCACTTATACGAATGTTGAAGACGGTTTCGGAATCATTGGCGGTTGCCAATTGGCTCATCGCCGTTTTACAATGCCTTTCGGCGACAAGGAACCTTCTTGGAATCCCTTTTCTGTTTATGATTGATTTATTAAAAATTCTCCGGATAAAGATAGATTGAATCAAAATGCTTAAAAACGAATTATATTATTTAAAGGGTACGGTAAACTATAATTTGGGCGTCCGGTGAGAGGGTGATGGTAAAATCGTTGCCGGTCGCTTCGTTTAACGTACCTTGCCACCATTTGGTCAGTTGTCGGTTGCGGATAGGCCAGCGCAGTCCGGTCGTGGAAATTGTACCGAATGGGGCAAGGGAGAAAAGGGACACCTGGGTTCCGGGTTCACTTGCCAGTGTTGTTGTTTGCCGGACGGGGGTGAAGATTCCATAGTCCGAGAGTATCTCTACCCGGTGGAACAACGGAGCGTAGTCCATTAGCAGGGAGATATTGCCTAACGTATGATCTTCGCGCAGCCCGGTAGCCCCTAAGATCAGGACTTCCTGCTGTCCGGTCCGGTAAGCGAAACGGATGGATTTTGTCAGGTCGTTTATTTCCTGATCCTCCACGATATGGATACGGTCGGCATAGTGCTCGCGGAAGCGGGATGGGATACTGTCCAAGTCTCCAACGATGGCTGCCGGGGTGATGCCTGCTTTGTCCAGTGCTTCAACGGATCCGTCACAGGCGATGACAACAGAGGCTTCGTGCAGAAGACGAAGCGGTAAAGTTGTTTGTGGAAAACTTCCGTTTGCCACGACTACGCAATTATAAGGTGCTATCATTTGTTCTTATTCCTTTCTTTTTCCAAGTGTATAATCCTACTGCTGCCAGTATGGTGTAGCAAATATAGAGAAACATTGTGGGATAAAGTCCACGCAGGTAATAAAGATATACGGATATGCTGTTGATGATGATCCAGAATATCCAGTGCTCGATGATCCGGCGGGCGAGCATCCAGGTGGCACCGATCCCAACGGCGGTGGTAAAGGCATCGCCTGCCGGGATCGGCGAATCGGTGAAATAATGCAGGACGTGGTAAAGCAGCATGAACAAGGCGAGAATGGCAGAACTGACCCCGGCAAAAAGGCGGGGAGTCATGCTACGGTAAACAATCGTCCTTTGGGAGGGGGCGGCTTCTTCGGTTCCGGATGTTTCGACTTTATGTCTGCGTGTCCACTGCCAGAAGCCGTATATGCTGATGACGACATAGTATATGTTCAACCCCATGTCCGCGTATATCTTTGAAAAGAAGAAGACAAAAACATAAATGAGAGAGGTGAGGAAGCCTACTACCCACATGGCACGTTGTTGCCTGATCTCCAAAAACAGATAAAGCAGTCCGGTCAATACTCCGAAATATTCCAATAGTTGCATCTTTTAAAAGTTGAATGTGACTCGTGCCATAGCGTTTGTTCCTGCTTGGGTAAAATAGCCGTCCTCTTTATAGCGTTCACCGTTGACGATTGCCGAATAGACCCAGGCATTGGTCTCGTATTGTTCATTGAACAGATTATTAACCGTGACATCGAGTGCTATCTCATTCATGAATTTGGGTTTGAATACGTACCCGATGCGCAGATTATTGACGAAATAAGGATCGATGGAACGGTCTTTGCATGAAGTGTTGTCGATATACTGACGGCCGACAAATTGGGAGTTGAAACTTGCACTTAATTGTTTCCAGTTGAAATTGAACATGCTGTTGGCGATGATGTCCGGCGAAAATGCGATGTTGGTTGTTCCTAAGTCGTTACGGTCCTCGCGCAGGAAGTTCCAGTCGGCGTCGTATATTTCGATACTTTCAGTGAAGTGCTTGATCTTGTTCTTGCTTAATGTCAGGTTTCCATTCCAGTTCAGCCAGCGGGCGATTCTTACGCTTCCCGTGAGTTCCACCCCTATCCGGTGACTGTCTTTGATATTGGAAGTGAGGGCTTCGCCGATTTCACTGATTTTGCCGGTCAGGATCAATTGGTTGTTGTAGCTCATGAAGTAAAGGTTGGTGCCGATGTGGAAATAGGAATTACCGAAACCGTAGCCGGCTTCATAGTCGTAGAGCGTCTCATGCCGTGGTCGTTCGTCGGGACCGGCTTCAGTGAAGTTGTCTCGGTTCGGTTCACGGTTGGCTACCGAAAAAGAGACGAAAGCGTTGTGTCCGTCCTTTTGGAAGTTAATGCCCGCTTTGGGATTGAAGAAGTTCCAGTGTTTGTTGACATCTATCTGGTCTCCGGCTTTGTCGTCACTGCCTTCGATCGTATAGTGGATGCCTCGGTATTGCATGTCCAGATAGCCGTTTAGATAGGGATGGAACTGGTAATTGGCCTTGGCGTACATATTGTAATCCAGCTTGTCGCCTGTGTTACGATAATATTCGTAGTCCGGTTCGGGAAGACTGTTCGATTGCTTCGCCCATACGACACGCCCGAAGTGGTCGCCGTCATAACGATTGATGGCTGCTCCGGCGGAGAGTTGTAAACACTCTCCCTGGTAGTTAACACTGTAGATGATTCCGTAGAAATCGTTTTCCAGCCACTTGCGGCGGATGAGGTCCGTCTTGGTAATGGTGTCGCCTTGGCTGTCGATATATGGGGATAGCTTGTAGTTCTTGACTTTGGCACCTCCTTTATAATCTTCATAATAGCCTCTCCCGTGTGTGTAATGAAGTGTCAGGTTCATGTTCCATAGGTCGCTCAGGTGTTGGCTGGTTGTCAAGTGGTAGTTTTGTTGTAGGTAGTTGTCCGTCTGGTTTTTGTAATATTTGGTGACCCCGTCTTCTTCATATTTCCCGCAAGGATTGTAGGTACGGTTTGAGCCGAGCATGTCGGAGGGGACGCCGGTCCATGCTTGATATGTCTTTTCGATACTGCCGAACGTCAGGAGGCGGATCAGCGTATTGTTCCCATAGTAAGCCGCCGAGGCAAAGTAAGAGTGCATGTTGGCTTTGGCCCGGTCGATATACCCGTCGCTTTGGATATTGGAATAGCGGGCATCGAAAACGAAATGGTCTTGCAGAAGTCCGGTTCCGAGTTTGACCGTGTTTTTGACTGTTCCGAACGAACCGGCAGAGACTGAATATCCGGTATAAGGTTTCAACTCCGATTTTTGTGTTTGCATGGCGACAGTTGCCCCAAAGGAGGCTGCCCCGTTGGTTGATGTTCCTGCTCCACGTTGGATTTGGATATTATCTACCGAAGAGGCGAAGTCTGGCATGTTTACCCAAAAGACCGTGTGTGACTCGGAGTCGTTGACCGGTACACCGTTGACCGTGATGTTGATACGGTTGGCATCTGTGCCCCGGATGCGGAAGCCGGAATAACCTATGCCTGTCCCTGCATCCGAGGTCATGATCACGGACGGCGATTGGAGGATCAGGAAGGGGATTCCCTGCCCGTCGTTCCGGCGGTTCAGCTCGTCCTTTGTCAGTTCGCAGTAGGCAACGGGTGTCCTTTGGGTCACTTTGGTAGCGGTGACGACCACCTCGTCAAGCAACATGTCCTTGGAGATTTTCAGAGAATCTGCCGGTCCGGTAGTTTGGCCTTGTGCCGACAATGCCATGAATGATGAGGCAATAATAAAAACACGTTTCATCCTTTTTTTCTTTTTGATAATCTGTTATTAAAAGGAATAGCAGAGGTGAACTGTTTTGACAGAAGATATACTTTTTCCCTACGCCGGCATTACCCGTCCAGGTTCAATGGGTATAATCTCAGCCTGCCTTCCTGTTTCTGGGCGTCATTCCGGCAAGCACCCCTTATATTCGGGAACAAAGGAACGAAAAAAGCAGGTAATGACCAAAAGATGCCCTATTAATTCGGATTAGATGGGATAGGGGTGTCGTTTTGATAATAATCCATTATCGGGGATATATGCAATATATACACGATAAACTTCAGAATATGCAGAAAAAATATATATTTATTTGAAAACTCACTGATTATTTGTATATTTGCAGACGATTAAGCGAAGATGAGGAGGGGGCGGGCAGTCCCCTTCTTTTGTTCTTAACTGTATGTATATGATTGAAAAGGACGTGATAAGTCGGTTGGTAGAAGAAAAATTAGCTTCTTCCGGCAATTATTTAGTAGATGTAGTAATTAAACCAGGCAACCTGATTATCATAGAGATAGATAATGATGAGGGTGTTTGTATCGATGATTGTGCGGAGTTGAGCCGCTATCTGGAGGGCTACTTGGATCGGGATGTGGAGGACTTCGAGTTGGAGGTCGGTTCCGCAGGGATAACATCTCCGTTTAAAGTGCTTCGCCAGTATGTGAAAAATATAGGCAACGAAGTGGAAATGTTGCTTAGAAGCGGTACGAAACTTACCGGTATATTGAAGTCGGCCGGTGAAGATGGTGTGGTTGTCACTGTTGCAAAACAGGTGAAACCCGAAGGAGCCAAGCGTAAAGTGACTGTTCAGGAAGACCAGTCATATACATTCGATGAAATAAAATATACAAAATACCTAATAAGATTCAAGTAAAAAGATTATGGCCAAGAAAGAGGAAACAATCAGTATGATTGACACACTTGCTGAGTTCAAGGAGTTGAAAAATATAGATAAAGATACGATGATCAGCGTATTGGAAGACTCATTCCGCAACGTGATCGCTAAAATGTTCGGTACGGATGAAAATTACGATGTAATTATCAACCCGGAAAAAGGCGATTTCGAAATTTGGAGAAACCGTACGGTTGTTGCCGATGACGAACTGGAAGACGAGAATCTTCAACTGACATTGACCGAGGCCCGCAAAATCGATGCCGACTGTGAAGTGGGCGAAGAGGTAACCGATGAAGTGCATTTTGCCGATTTCGGACGTCGTGCCATTCTGAACCTGCGTCAGACATTGGCTTCAAAGATACTTGAATTACAAAAAGACAGCTTGTTTGCTAAATATAAGGATAAAATCGGCAATATCATCGCTGCCGATGTTTACCAAGTGTGGAAAAAAGAGATCCTGTTGTTGGACGATGAGGGTAATGAGTTGCTGCTCCCGAAAACGGAACAGATCCCGACAGATTTTTACCGCAAAGGTGAAACCGTACGTGCAATTGTACAGCGGGTGGATAATTACAACAACAATCCGAAGATTATTCTTTCCCGTACAGATAAGTTATTCCTGCAGCGTTTGTTCGAACTTGAAGTGCCGGAAATCAACGATGGCCTGATCACCATCAAGGCGATTGCCCGTATTCCGGGAGAAAGAGCAAAAGTTGCCGTTGAGTCGTACGATGATCGTATCGACCCGGTTGGCGCCTGCGTCGGAATGAAGGGTTCCCGTATTCACGGTATCGTTCGCGAGCTAAGAAACGAGAACATTGATGTTATTAATTATACATCCAATGTGTCGCTGTTTATCCAGCGTGCATTAAGCCCGGCAAAGATTTCCTCTATACGAGTGAACGAAGAAGAACGTAAGGCAGAAGTCTATCTTCGTCCTGAAGAAGTTTCATTGGCTATCGGTAAGGGTGGTTTGAATATCAAGCTTGCCTGTATGCTGACCGAATACGCCATCGATGTCTTCCGCGATGTGGAAGGCGCAGATGAAGAGGATATCTATTTGGATGAATTCTCGGATGAAATTGACAGCTGGGTAATCGAAGCACTGAAGAATATCGGGTGCTACACGGCGAAGAGCGTATTGGCAATGAACCGTGAAGAGATTATAGAACGTGCCGACCTCGAAGAACAAACTGTTGACGAGGTATTTGCTATCTTATCTGCCGAATTTGAAGAAGAACAGGATGAAACCCAGGAATAAGTATTACGACAAAGTTTGATATGCCCATAAAATTAATACAAGTACAAAGAAAATTAAATGTAGGAATCAACACGGTTGTTGAGTTTCTACGTAAGAAAGGGTTCGAGGTTGAGAATAACAATCCCAACACGCGAATCGGTGATGAACAGTATGCTTTGCTCGTAAAAGAGTTTGGAAAAGATTTACCGAACGGCGGACGTGAGCGTGAACGGGTTGTGCCTGAACGCCTTCACAGAGAAGCTTCTTCTGTGAAAGAAGAAAAGAGTTCGGAAATAAAGACTGTGATACCGGAAGAATTCAAGCCCAAAATCGTGACAAAGGGCCGGATCGATCTGGACAAGCCACATAAGAAAATACAGGAGGTGCAGTCTCAGTCTGTTTCAGCTCCTGTGGAAAAGAAGGCGGAGAAACCTGTGGAGGTAGCCCCTGCTGTAAAAACTGTTGAGCCGGTTCAGGAGGTAAAAGCTCCTGAAGTGAAAAATCCGGAAACAAAACAGTTCTCTGAGGAGATAAAAGAAGAAAAAGTTATAATAGTGGAAAAGGAACCAGCAGAAGTGATTAAACCGGAGCCTGTACAGGAGCCGAAAGCTGCAAATGTAGAGTCAATGACCGCGAAACCCGAGGAACAGGCGGTTCCTGCCGGCAACGGTTCTGGCGAGGAATTATTCAGATTGAATACTCCGAAGTTTGAGTCAAAAATCAAGGTGACGGGAAAAATAGACCTGAACGCGTTGAATCAGTCTACCCGTCCGAAGAAAAAGACGAAAGAGGAACGAAAGAAAGAACGTGAAGACAAGCGTGAGAAATTTGCCGGTAGCAAGCCTGGACAACAGTCGGGTAACGGATCTTTCAACAAGGGATCGAAAGATGGAACGGTGAGATCCGGTGCTTCTGTCAAACCGGGAGAAGGAGGTACTGATGCAAAGAAAAAACGCAACCGTATCAAAAAAGATCGTGTGGATGTAAACAATACGCCCGGAACCAATACTCGTCCGTCACGTTCGAACGATGACCGTAAGCCGCGCCTGCGTAAGCCGGTGAAGGCGGAGATCAGCGAGGAAGACGTACAGAAGCAGGTAAAGGAAACCTTGGCCCGTTTGACCAGCAAGGGAAATAAAAATAATAAGGGAGCCAAGTACCGTCGTGATAAACGTGATGCCATCCAGAAGCGTGAACACGAATTGATGGAACAGGAAGAGATGGAAAGCAAGGTGTTGAAGCTGACGGAATTCGTGACAGCCAACGACCTTGCCAATATGATGGATGTTCCTGTAACGCAGGTTATCGGCACTTGTATGAGTATTGGTATCATGGTTTCCATCAACCAGCGTTTGGATGCGGAAACTATTAATATCGTAGCTGAAGAATTCGGCTTCCAGACCGAATATGTAAGTGCCGAAGTCGTTGAAGCCATCAAGGCAGATGAAGAAGACGACAACGAAGAAGATTGGGTTGCACGTCCTCCTATCGTAACAGTGATGGGACACGTTGACCACGGTAAGACTTCTTTGTTGGATAACATTCGTAATGCAAATGTCATTGCCGGTGAGGCCGGAGGTATCACGCAACATATCGGTGCTTACAACGTGAAGTTGCAAAGCGGACGCCGTATAACGTTCTTGGATACACCGGGGCATGAGGCCTTTACTGCCATGCGTGCCCGTGGCGCCAAGGTGACGGATATCGCGATTATCATTGTGGCTGCCGACGATAATGTCATGCCACAGACCGTTGAAGCGATCAACCATGCTTCGGCTGCTGGCGTTCCGATTGTATTTGCTATCAATAAGATCGACAAGCCGCATGCTAATCCGGACAAGATCAAGGAGGAATTGGCTAACATGAATTACTTGGTAGAAGATTGGGGTGGTAAGTACCAAAGCCAGGAAATTTCGGCCAAAAAAGGCATTGGTGTGGAAGACCTGTTGGAAAAGGTATTACTGGAGGCCGACTTGCTTGACTTGAAGGCTAATCCGAAGAGACGTGCCGTTGGTTCCATCATCGAATCTTCACTTGACAAAGGACGTGGGTATGTTTCTACCGTGCTGGTTGAAAACGGAACGCTGAAGGTTGGTGATATCGTATTGGCCGGAACCCATTTCGGTCGTGTAAAAGCGATGTTTAACGAACGTAACCAGCGTATCGAACAGGCGGGACCTTCCGAACCGGCTCTGATTCTTGGCTTGAACGGTGCTCCGCAGGCCGGTGATACGTTCAACGTACTGGAAACAGACCAGGAAGCCCGTGAAATCGCCAACCGCCGTGAACAGTTACAGCGTGAGTTGGGTCTGCGTACGCAGAAGATGCTTACACTGGACGATATAGGCCGTCGTATTGCAGTTGGTAACTTCCAGGAACTGAACGTGATTGTGAAGGGTGATGTGGACGGCTCCGTAGAAGCGCTGTCCGACTCTCTGATCCGTTTGTCTACGGAGGAAATTCAGGTGAACGTGATCCACAAGGCTGTCGGCCAGATCTCTGAATCGGATGTCGTGCTGGCTGCCGCGTCTAATGCGATCATCATCGGATTCCAAGTGCGTCCTGCTTTGCCTGCACGTCGTTTGGCAGAGAAGGAAGGTGTCGAAATCCGTCTGTACTCGATCATTTATGATGCGATTGAAGAGGTCAAGAGTGCGATGGAAGGTATGCTTTCGCCGGAAATCAAGGAAGAGATCACGGCTAACGTGGAAGTGCAACAGGTATTCAAGATCACGAAAGTGGGTACGATTGCCGGATGTATGGTGCGTGAAGGAAAGATCAAACGTTCGAACAAGGTGCGCGTGATTCGTGATGGTATCGTGGTCCATTCCGGTGAGTTGGAATCTTTGAAACGTTTCAAGGATGATGTGAAGGAAGTGGTTGCCGGTTTGGATTGTGGTTTGAACATTGTGAACTACAATGATATTCAGGTAGGCGATATCATCGAGGCATACGAAGAAACGGAAATCAAGAAGACATTGTAAACATGAACTGGTTGGACATTACATTGCTATGTCTGGCGGGAATAGGATTTGTGAAAGGCCTGTTTGATGGAGTCATCAAACAGGTTGTTTCGCTTATAGCCCTTTTGGTCGGGATCTTTTTTTGTACGAAGGCGGCACTTTGGCTGCGCGGATATATATTGGCATTGGGCTGGTTTCCCGAACAAGGAGTGACGGTGCTCAGTTACGTAGCAGGTTTCCTGCTGATTGTGGGTGTCATATTGCTGGCGGGTGAGATTCTGACCCGTGTTGTGGGGGTGACGCCGCTGAGTGTATTAAACCATCTGGCTGGCGGTGTCTTGGGGCTTTGTTTTATGATGGCGTTTGTCAGCCTCTTGTTGAACGGCATAGAGATGATAGACAGGGGATCAGTCCTGATCTCGCGTCAGGCAAAGGTCGAATCCCGTTTTTATAATTCGGTCAAAGAAATAATCCCAACCATTTACTTCCAAAACTTGTTTTTTAAGGAGGAATAGGTTTCATAAATTGAACAATATATATAAATGTATGATGGAAGATTCAAACGACATACTAAATGAGGTAACGACCGGTGATTATAAGTACGGTTTTGTTACCGATATAGATACGGAGGTGATTCACCGCGGGTTGAATGAAGAGACTGTCCGTATTATTTCTGCCAAGAAGAATGAACCGGAATGGTTGCTTGAGTTCCGCTTGAAAGCCTTCCGCCATTGGCAAACGTTGGAGATGCCGACTTGGCCTCACCTTACGATCCCGTCAATCGACTATCAGGATATCATCTACTATGCCGCCCCGAAAAAGAAGGAAGGCCCGAAAAGCCTGGACGAGGTTGATCCGGAGCTGATGAAAACGTTCGACAAACTGGGAATCCCTCTGCACGAGCGTGCGCAACTCAGCGGGATGGCGGTCGATGCCGTGATGGACAGTGTCTCCGTAAAAACGACATTCAAGGAAACCCTTGCCGAGAAAGGTATTATCTTTTGCTCTTTCAGCGAAGCCGTCCAGCATTATCCCGACCTGATACAGAAATATCTGGGAAGTGTGGTCAGTTATCGTGACAACTTCTTTGCGGCCTTGAACTCGGCGGTGTTCTCGGACGGTTCGTTTGTCTATATTCCGAAAGGTGTACGCTGCCCGATGGAGCTTTCCACTTATTTCCGTATCAATGCGGCTAATACCGGGCAGTTCGAACGTACGTTGATCGTGGCGGACGACGAAGCCTACGTTAGCTACCTTGAAGGTTGTACCGCCCCGATGCGCGATGAGAACCAGCTTCATGCTGCTATCGTTGAAATCGTGGCGCACGAACGTGCTGAAGTAAAGTATTCCACTGTCCAGAACTGGTATCCGGGTGATAAGGAGGGAAAGGGGGGCATCTACAACTTCGTTACCAAGCGCGGATTGTGCAAAGGTGAAGGAAGCAAGATCTCCTGGACACAGGTGGAGACCGGTTCAGCCATCACCTGGAAATATCCGAGTTGCATTTTGGCCGGCGATAATTCGGTCGGTGAGTTCTATTCGGTGGCTGTCACCAACAACTATCAGCAGGCAGATACGGGTACGAAAATGATCCACCTCGGGCGGAATACCCGTAGCACGATCGTATCGAAAGGTATCTCTGCCGGACATAGCCAGAACAGCTATCGCGGCTTAGTGAAAGTTTCTCCCCGTGCCGAAGGAGCCCGTAACCATAGCCAGTGCGACAGCCTGTTGCTCAGCTCGACTTGCGGCGCCCATACTTTCCCATACGCCGATATCCAAAACGAAACGGCAGTAGTGGAACATGAAGCAACGACAAGTAAGATCAGTGAAGAGCAATTGTTCTATTGCCGGCAGCGTGGTATCTCGGTGGAGGAAGCTGTCGGTCTGATCGTCAACGGATATGCCCGCGATGTGATGAACAAACTCCCAATGGAGTTTGCCGTAGAGGCGCAGAAACTGTTGGCAATTTCGCTGGAGGGAAGCGTAGGGTGATGCACCGTTGTGTCGATGATGCTTGCATGTGGCCCGGAAGGGGCATGAATAGAAAGGAAGCGTTTAACAAGCAATCAGTATAGTTATGTTAGAAATAAAGAACTTGCATGCCAATGTCAATGGCAAAGAAATATTGAAAGGAATCAACCTTTCTGTCAAGGCGGGTGAGGTACACGCTATTATGGGACCGAACGGTTCCGGGAAAAGTACCTTGAGTAGTGTGTTGGTCGGAAATCCGGCTTTCGAAGTAACCGAAGGGGAGGTGATTTTCAACGGTAAGAACTTGCTGGATCTCGAACCCGAAGACCGTAGTCGCGAAGGTCTTTTCCTAAGTTTTCAGTATCCGGTGGAGATTCCGGGGGTCAGCATGGTGAACTTCATGCGTGCCGCTTTGAACGAACATCGTAAATATAAGGGGCAGGAACCTGTCTCGGCAACTGATTTCTTGAAACTGATGCGCGAGAAGCGTGCGATCGTCGAGTTGGACAATAAGCTGGCAAGCCGTAGTGTGAACGAAGGTTTTTCGGGCGGTGAGAAGAAACGGAATGAAATTTTCCAGATGGCGATGCTGGAACCGAAGCTGGCGATTCTTGATGAAACGGACAGCGGGCTGGATATCGACGCTCTCCGTATCGTGGCGAGCGGTGTGAACCGACTCCGTACGCCTGAGAATGCAGCTATCGTTATCACCCACTACCAGCGTTTGCTGGATTATATCAAGCCCGATGTCGTCCATGTCCTCTACAAAGGACGTATCGTCAAAACCGCTGGTCCTGAACTGGCTCTCGAACTCGAAGAAAAAGGTTACGATTGGATCAAGAAAGAGATGGGAGATGAGTGATATGAAGGCTGAACAACAATATATTGATCTTTTCACCCGCTATGAGGACCTGATCCGTCGCCATGCTTCGGATGTGCAGAATGCACCTCGTACGCAGGCTTTGGCCGATTTGGAGCGGTTGGGGTTTCCGTCGGTGAAGAGTGAAGATTATAAATATACCGACGTGGCGCAGGCTTTTGCTCCGGACTACGGGTTGAATATCAACCGTCTCGATATTCCGGTCAATCCGTATGACGTGTTCCGTTGTGACGTTCCCAATCTGAGTACTTCGCTCTATTTTGTTGTGAACGATACTTTCTGCGACAAAATGTTGCCGAAATCCCATCTTCCCGAAGGCGTTTATGCTGGGGGGATGCGTATCTTCATGGAAAAATATCCTGAAGTAGCTTCCCGCTATTACGGTAAGGCGGCTTTGACAGCCAAGGATGGTATCATCGCCTTGAACACGATGTTGGCTCAGGACGGTTTTGTGGTCTATGTGCCGGAAGGGGTGGTTGTGGAGCGTCCGATCCAGTTGGTGAATATTTTCCGCAGTGACGTGGACATGATGGCGAACCGCCGTATTTTGGTGATTATGGAAGCACGTTCGGAAGCCAAACTGCTGGTGTGTGACCATAGTATTGATGACGTCAAGTTTTTGGCTACACAGGTTGTCGAGATTTTTGCAGGTGAAGGCGCTTTTTTTGATTATTACGACCTTGAAGAGAGCAGTGTGTCGACAACCCGTTTTGCTTCCGTCCATGTAAAGCAAGAGTCGGGAAGCAACGTTTTGGTGAATGGCATCACACTGAATAACGGTTTAACCCGCAACAATTATTATATCGAACTGAATGGTGAACAGGCGGAAACGACTTTATGCGGAATGTCCATCTTGGACAAGGAACAACAGTTGGATACATACAGCCATATTACGCATGCTGTGTCCGATTGTACCAGCAACGAGTTGTTTAAGAATGTCCTGGACGACCATGCCGTCGGCGTGTTCAGTGGACGTATTCTTGTGAAGGAAGGTGCACAGAAGACTGCGGCTTATCAGACGAACCGTAATCTTTGTGCGACCCGTGAAGCTCGCATGTACAGCAAGCCGCAGTTGGAAATCTATGCCGATGATGTGAAGTGTTCACATGGCATGACCACCGGGCAGTTGGACGAAAATGCCTTGTTTTATATGCAGAGCCGTGGTATTTCTCGCGACGAGGCGCGTATGTTGCTGAGTGTGGCTTTCACTTCGGACGTGATCGGCTATGTACGCTTGGATGCCTTGAAAGACCGTCTGCACAAATTGGTGGAAAAACGTTTTCGCGGAGAACTGGCGAGATGCGCCGGTTGTCGGATTTGTAAATGAGAATAACATTTGCAATTAACATTCTCAGGGATAGATAAACACGGAAGGGCGCTAAGTTATGCGGAGATTATTGATAAGATAAATCCGTGTGATTCTGCGCTCTTTTGTTTTCTGTACTCAATAAAATCAAATTGTTGTGTCTGGGCGATATGCTATTCCCACGGCATTGGTTGTCATGCTTTTTGTCTGGATTGTAAGCTTTGTGGGGGGAGTAGTTCCTATTCAACATGATTCTTCGTGTGTTTGTTAGCATTTTTTTTGACTAATTTTTTCAAACTATTTTTTATTTATAGGAAAAACATTATATTTGTGTTGTTGTTTATTTAAAATAACATATAATAAAATCTGAAGTCTTTTCATTATTTCAAACTATAGTTGCTTTATTTCAAGGTTAATATAAAAATAAGAAAGGAGGTGAAAAATGTATGGGATCTTTTAGTGTTGGATTTGAATTTATTCTTTATGGTATAATAAAAAAAACATGGGGTTATGAATAAGCTATTATTAATATGGGGATCTGTAATTGTCGCAGTATCAGTTTTTTTGAGTATTCAAAGTTGCGATTCGGATGATACTGAAGATTCCTTTGCTACTGTTGCCGAATCTAATTGTAAAATAATAAAGCCATGAAAACGAAAAGAATTAAAGATCTATTGTTAGCCCCTTTCATTTTAATCTACTTTGTCTTGTTTGTATTCAATCTTGTTTATGACATAAATCTTGTTTATAGTGTTTATACTGCATTTTTGTGGTTCTTACTCTTGATTTATGTTATTATTTTGAAACGAGAAAGGGAAGGCAATAATTATTTTGTGATTTTAATATTTGCAGTGACATTAATACTTCTTATTGCCAATGTTATAAGGAGATTTTGAACATTAAGAATCTGTTTTGATTTTTAGGTACATTCAATAAATGGCATAAAATCAGCCAACTAATTCATATTTAAAGGATTGTGAATTAGTTGGCTTTTTTGTATCTTTAGGTATTCCCCTATAAATAAGGTTTGGCAGCCAAAACGGGAGAAATCCCCCCCCACTTCGGGCTTTACATAGGGCAACCGTACCAAAATCATAAAGTGTTCCTCTGTTTTCGCCACCGATACGGACTGATTACATACATGTTTTTGCAAAAACAACTATCATACTATCATATCTGCCTGTATA
>ERZ777011.686-NODE-686-length-48385-cov-2.933292_pt1 | contig 48385 bp, 49 predicted proteins | sample MGYA00374964_ERZ777011 | MGnify/ENA primary metagenome ERZ777011 (study PRJEB29310, sample SAMD00008975) | mouse gut metagenome | study: EMG produced TPA metagenomics assembly of the Metagenome analysis of fecal microbiota from mouse which was promoted...
CTTCGGCAATTCTCGGAAAGGTGAAACCCCTTGCCCGGAGTGTGGCCGGCGTTGGTATCGCAGCCGATGCGAAGGCGACCGGCTCGGAGGTCGAGATCAACGTGGATGTGACGGCAGCCCTTTCCAACGACTACTACCTGGCGGTCATGCTGCTCGAGAACGGTATCATCCACGAACAGGCCGGCTCCAGCAACAAGAACTATGTGCATAACCACACGCTGCGCGAAACCCTCAGCGAAACCATCTTCGGCGATTCGCTCGGTACCCTGACCGAAGGTCAGACGGTGAACAAGACCTATTCGTTCACGGCCGATTCCGCATACAAACTGGATAACTGCTCCGTCGTATGCTATGTTTGCACCAAGTCCGGTGAGGTGTGGAGCGTATCCAACATCGTATCCTTCCCGCTGGGAGGTTGGGCAGACTACTCCTTTGAATAACCCGTAGCGGTTGTTTTTCCCCATGAAACTGCACCATCGAATGGTGCAGTTTCTATGAAGGGAAGAGGGGTGTGTTGGTAACACCAAGATTCGTTAAATGTCTATTTTCTTACAGGTTTAAATAAAACAAATTCGTTATGAAGAGCATGAAATATTTCGGTTATGCGCTTTGTGCGGCAGCGGTGGCGTTCGCTTCCTGTACACCCAATCCGGTGGAGGAAGAGAAAAAGCTGCAACTGGCGGCAGACCGCACGGAGATTACCGCCGACGGTACCGAGAAGGTAACGTTTACGGTGAAATTCGGTAATGAGGATGTGACTGCTTCGGCAGAGATCCGCAATGCAGCTACGGAACAGGCGATCGAAGGAAACGTTTTCTCGACCGATACCCCCGGCGATTATGAATTCGTGGCATCCTACGACGGCAAAGAGTCCGACAAAGTGACCGTGAAGGCGGTGCCCGTTTCCGGACTCCTCCTTTCGGTAGACAAGGAATCCATTGTCAACAACGGGGAGGATGCGGCAACGTTCACCGTCTCTTTCGAAGGCAAGGATGTAACGGCTTCGTCCGTTATCGTCGATCTGACCAACGGCCAGCGCTGGAACCAGGGAGAGCGCGTATTCGTGTCGAGGACATCGGGCGAGTATGAGTTCAAGGCTTCCTACGACGGCATGAGCTCCAATACGGTCGGCGTAGCTGTGGGGGCCGAGGCCCTCAATCCGCTCGTGCTTACGGCTACCAAACCGCGTATCGCGGCCGACGGTACCGATGCCACCTCGTTTGTGGTGAACTACGAAGGTGCGGACGTTACCGCTCAGGCAAAGATCAAGAATCTCTCCACGGGCGAATATCTCGAGGCAGACACTTTCTCTTACAGCGGCGACCTGGAGGTCGTAGAGTTTCAGGCGGAGTACGAGGGGGCTGTTTCCAACCCCATCAACATCGGTTTCGGTGCTTTCTATAAGAACGTACTGCTGTTCCGTTTCACGGGAACCTGGTGCGGGCCCTGCACGGCTTTCTCTTCCGTGTTGAGCGCGGCTCTGGAGAGCTACCCCGACCGTACGGTGCAGGTGGCCATCCATAAGAACGATGCGTATACTCCGAACAGCTACGGGCAGTTCGCTTCCTATTTCGCAGAGGCGGCCGTGCCGGCCATCTATCTGGACTTCGATGCGAACGGTCCCGGTGCGGCTACCGCGGGTATGACCGCAGCCAATGTGGTGGAGACCATCAAGAACTACGAGACTCTGGGAGCCAAGGCGGGTATCGCGATGGCTGCGACTGTCGATGCCGAGCGTCAGGTGACCGTGCAGGTGCGCGTAACGCCGAGTGCTACGGATTCCTATCTGTTGGGCGTCATGCTGCTCGAAGACGGCATCGAAGGTCCTCAGAATGGTACCAGCAAATACATTCACGACAATACGCTGCGTGTACTGGCTACCCCGATGGGAGGCGTCGAGCTGGGCGAGGTGGCCGAGAATACCGAGGTCGTGCAGGAGTTTACTTTCAGCCTGCAGGGATACACGGATAATTGCCGGATCGTGGCTTATGTGAATACGGTCGACGGCGATGCGTATTCGACTACCAACGCGGCTTCCTGTCCGGTGAACGGCCGTACGGACTACCGTTTTGCTCGGACCAGGTAACCGTTTCGGACGGTCGGAAAGACTGCCGGTTTAACAAAGAGGGAGAGCGCTCGCAAAGCGCTCTCCCTCTTGTTTCGTATCGTAGGGAAGCTGTTCCGGCAGCTCCGATGGGCGTGTATCAGTAACGGGTTTTTCGAGCCTTCGTTGTCCGTGCCGGCTTGCGGGGCATCTGCTCTTTTTCGGGCGGAGCCGGGGCCTGCGGTGCGGGGGCTGTAGCCGGTCTTTTCGCAGTCCGGGCCGGCTGGGCGGGGCATCTACTCTTTTGCGGGCGGAGTCGGGGCCTGCGGTGCGGGGGCTGCGGCCGGTCTTTTCGCGGCCAGCAGGGAGTGCCACGGGATGCCGTCGATGGAATCGATGTCGACCTTGCCCGACTCGACGAATCCGCTGATGAGCGTGTCGCGTGCGTCGGAGTTCTGGAACGGATAGAGTTCGAAGGCCGGCAGTACGGCGACGAAGTGTTCCATGATTTCGGATTGGATCGATTCGTAGCTCGTCCAGTTTTTGTTGGCCGAGAAACAGTAAATCTGTACGGGGAGCCCGTTGCCTGTCGGGGCGAGTGTGCGTACCATCAGCAGCAGTTCCTTGTTGATGGCAGGGTGGCGGCTCAGGTAGATCGCCATGTAGGCACGCAGCAGGCCGAGGTTCGTGTCGATGGTACCGTTGACCAGTCCTGCCGGGTTGTCGGTGTTGACCGTCTTGCCTGCTGCGGCCTGTTGTTGTTTCTCGGTAATGAACTTTCCCAGATCGGCATCGAATGCCTTCATCCGTTCCAGAAAGTCGGACGTGCAGGGTTTGATATAGTCGAGCTTGAGGACATATTCGCGCATGATGCGCCGTCCGCCCGAGTCGCTCATGCCGCGCCAGTTGATGAAGGAGTCCGACACCAGCGAGTAGGGCGGGACGGTGACGATCGTATTGTCGAAGTTCTGTACTTTGACGGTGGTCAGCGTAATGTCGGTCACGATGCCGTTGACGTTGTTGCCCGGCATCTCGATCCAGTCGTCCAGTCGTACCATGTCGTTTTCCGATATGAGGACGCCTGCCACGAATCCCAGAATGGTGTCCTTGAATATCAGCATCAGCACCGCCGTGAAGGCTCCCAGTCCCGTGATGAGGTTGAGCGGGGATTTGTTGATGAGGATGGATATGACGGCGATGGCACCGATGCAGAAGACGATCACCTGCAACAGTTGGATGAAGCCCTTCATCGGGCGGTTCTGGAGCTCTTTTTTGCTCCGCAGCGCATCGCCCGCCGTGTTCAGGGCGGCGTTTACGGAGAGGATCACAGCGATGCAGAAGTATATCCAGGTGATCTTGTCGCTGAGGATGAACCAGTGGGACTGTTTGTCGAACGCGACGGGCAGGAGCGCCGAGATGATGAGCGGGGGGATGATGGCGGTAAGTTTGCGCAGTACGCCGTAGCGGGCGATGGAGCTGAGGAAATCTACGTGCCTGCGTTTGAGTATCCGTCGGGTGATGCGTACGATGATCGCGTGCACGATGGCTGCGACCAGTACTGCAATGACGAGGATGATGATCAGAAAGAGAATCTCGTCCAGCGTATCGAGCATCCGGGTCGGAATCCCGATCCAGGAGAGAAAATCCTTGATGGTATTCAGGAGGGTTTGGGCGATTTTGTTCGTATTCATGGCGACACAGTTAGGGCGATGGCCGGAGGAGGCGGTGCACGATCGGTGTTTTGCCGGTGGCCCGGTGGCCGTGTCTCGCAAATTTCCGCTCCGGAAACGATAAGTCGTTGTCGTTCTTCGGGGTTGAAAACAAAAAACATGCCTGAAGGGCGGTGGCGTGCGCAACCTGGGGAATCCGCCCGCCGGTGCGGCCGGCGGATGGAATCAGAGAGGAGGCATTGCGGGGGCCGGGCGTGCGGGTTTCCGCGACACAGGGGAGGCCCGGCAGAGAGCGGGGGCTCGGAGAGGGAAGGAGTTGCGGGCGGCTTCTTGTTCTTCGCAGCAGACAGGAGGCCGGGGCGGGGAAGACGGCGGGGCGTGTCGATGAAAAAAAGGAACCCTCCTCGGGAAAAGTTCTTCCTGAGGAGGGTTCGGTGTCGGGGTAGCGGGATTCGAACCCACGACCCCCTGCTCCCAAAGCAGGTGCGCTAACCGGACTGCGCTACACCCCGTTGCTTCGGCCGATCCGTCGTACGGACCCGCAAAGACGGTGCAAATATAGGGGATTTTTCGTGAACTTCAAATTACGGGTTGTTCTTAGCGTTTGTGGGCGGCCACCGCCAGCAGGATACCGAGAATCACGCCCAGCAGGGCGGCGAAGAGTACCCGGACGTCGCCGGGCAACAGGAAGGTGATGGTGTGGGCGGGGTACCAGAAGAGCGGAATTGTCTTTTTGAACACGAAGTTCCATTGGCGGTGCCAGTCCAGGCCTGCGAGGATGTCGCCCATACGAAGCGGGGTGAAGAAACCCCGAAGCGTTCCCCCTGTGGCGAGGATGTGGGTGTCGGTCACTTTGTGGAGCGTCATGAACACGGGGGCGAAGATGCTGTTCATGGCAACCGAGATGCAGCATGCGACGAAGACCTTCCGCCACGACAGCGGAAGAGCCATGGCGGCCGGAGCGTCGTTCATGCCGAGCGAGGCGAGAAAGGCCGGAACTCCGGTGGCGAAGATCGTCATGGCCATGCTGATGCCCATGCCGAGCAGGCCCCATACCAGCGCCCGCGGAACGATGCCGAATCCCGGACGGTTGTATACCCCGTGGGTGATCCGCAGACCGATGCACTCACCGAAGGTGGAGAGAATGGCGAACTTGATGAAACTCATCACCATGCCGTGTTCGGCATTGAAGGTTTCGTAGCGGTCGTAAACCGAGGGAAAGATGAAAAAGGGAGCCAGTAGGGCCAGGGCGCAGAGGATGACGAGCAGGTCTTTTTTCTTCATGTGATCGGGTTCGATGAAGGCGTGCATCCCCGAAGGGGGATTTGCCTGCACAAATTTAGCAAAATAATTCGGGTCGTCCGTTTTTGCCGGAGAGTTGGGCCGGGAGGCATCTCAATGTTTCGTCGTGCGGTACTGACGGCAATCCGTCGAAGCGGTGGAGAGGCGGGCCGTGCCGGTGTTCCAACCGTCCGACAACCACTGCCGTTGCGATGCAGCAGAGGAGAGGGAAGGGAAGGAGGAGATCGTCCCGCAGTCCGGTTCCGCAGGGCGGGCGGCGGATTTTCATGCCTCGAATCGAATGGGAAAGGCTGCCGCGGCCGGCATGCCGGCAGGGAGAACCGTTCGTCTTTGTCGGCCGGAGTAGGGCGGCCGGGCCGGGTAAAAGTTGCTCAGGGTACGGGACGCATGCGTCCCGTACCCTGAGCAATGGTTGGTCGAAGGGGGCTACTTCGCCTTGAGCGCTTTGGAGATACTCTTGCCGATGCCCTCGAACTTGTTGAAGTTGGGCAGCAGGGAGGCGTTGAGCAGGTCCCGGTTCTCGCTTTCGTCCGTGAGGGTATGGATCGGATAGATCAGGATGAAGTTGCGGTCGGGGAAGTATTTCGACATGTAGTTGGGAATCTTCTTCATGCCGGATTGGAACGAGGGCAGTCCCTTGTAGCTCATGACGGCGATGAGTCCGTCGTCGGGCTGCATGTCCCGGGCGATGATGAGGAAGTCGTCCCAGTCGTCGAAGGGACGGAACTCCGCCTCGATGGGGTTGTCCTTTTGGATGTCCTGCAGGATGTCGAGCGTCTTCTTCGTACCGTAGAACAACAGGCGCCCGCCCGTGTTCTGGGCAAGGTTCCATATCCGGATCACCCACAACGGGAAGCCGAGCTCCTCTTCGGCGTTCTCCGGAATGACCACGATGTAGCGCTTGACGGTCGCCACGGGTTGTACGGGCCGGTAGATGTAGGTCGTAACGTTGCTGCTGCTCAGAATGCGTTCGGTGGTGTGGCCGAGGAACGATTCCGAGAACTCTTTCTTTTCGTGCAGCCCCAGTACGAGGTCCGTCACTTTGTTCTCCTTGATAACGCTCACGATCGCGTTCGGTACGTTGACGTCGTACCGGAGCAGCGTATTGAGCTGTATGTCGGCCGAGGCTGCCGTCTGTTGCGCTCTTTCGAGTATCTTATGCGATTTTCCGTCGGCGTTGGGGTCCGACTCCTGGTTGTTGATGACGTTCAGCGCATAGACCCCGGTCTGACTCTCTTTCCGTTTGAAGAGGATGCTCAGGTTGATGAGTTCGTCGGTATTTTCGGAGTCTTTGAGCGGGATGAGGATGTTTTCGCGGAACCGCCCCTCCTTTTTGTTGTCGGCGATGGATTCGCTGAGCGAGATGTTGCGTGCGCCCCGCTGTGCCGCGAACGAAGCGATGGTGCAGGTGACGAGAATCATCACGATGGTACCGTTGAGCACGCTGTCGTTCAGCAGTCGGATGGGTTCGCCTGCGGCGGTTTCGCCGATAATGACGTTGTAGCCCACGGTTACGGCGGCGAGGGTCGCGGCGGCCTGTGCGTTGCTCAGGCCGAAGATGACGCGCCGTTCGTCCGCAGAGTATTTGAACGATTTCTGCGTGAAGAGTGCCGCGAGGTATTTGGCCAGGATGGCGATACCGGTCATGACGGCCGCCACCGTGATGGTCTCGAAGTCGCGGAAAAAGGCCCGGTAGTCGACCAGCATGCCCACGCTGATGAGGAAGAACGGAATGAAGATGGCATTGCCTACGAACTCCACGCGGTTCATCAGCGAGGAGGTGGACGGGATCAGCTTGTTGAGCGCGAGCCCCGTGAGGAAGGCGCCGATGATCCCCTCCACGCCGGCCAGCTCGGCCAGAACGGCACCCAGAAACACGAGGGCCAGCACGAAGATGTATTGCGCAACGCTCTCTTTTACCCTTTTGAAAAACCATCGGGCGAGGATGGGGAAGAGAAAAATGACGATGCAGCCGAAAACGACCACCGATATGCCGAGCTGTGCCCAGAAGTGGGGATCGACCTCTCCGGTTGCCAGGCCCACGATGACGGCCAGTACGAGCAGCGAGAGGGTATCGGTAATGATCGTACCTCCTACGGCCACGGTGACGGCCCGGTTTTTCGTGATGCCGTATTTGCTGATGATGGGGTAGGCGATGAGGGTGTGCGAGGCGAACATGCTGGCCAGCAGTACCGAGGACTCCATGGAGAAGTTGAGGCCGTAGAAGCCGGCCAGAATACCGAGCGCCATGGGAATCAGAAACGTGTAGGTACCGAAAAGCAGACTTCGGGAGCTGTTGCGCCGGAAATCGCCCAGGTCTATCTCGAGGCCTGCGAGAAACATGATGTAGAGCAGACCGGCCGTACCGGAGAGGATGATGCTGCTGTCGCGCTCCATCAGGTTGATGCCGTAGGGGCCGATGACCGCCCCGGCGATGATGAGTCCGAGGATGGGCGGTATGCTGATTTTGTTCAGCAACAGGGGTGCGAGCAGAATGATCGTCAGGATGACGAAGAATTTCAATACCGGATCTGTCAGCGGTAACGTGATGTCGAGTATGGTCAACGGAAGCATCTGTAAATGGAATATTGCCTTGCCAAGTTAATCATTTCGCCGGAGATGTAGGAGCATGGGAACTCCCTTTTTTGTATCGGAAAGCATATTTTGTGCCACGGTGTGTCGTGCGGGCCTGACCGAGAGGGGCGGAGCGTTTGACGGGGAAGATTGCGGTAGCCTGCGGCACAGCGGGTGCCTTTCGTCGGATTGTCGGCGGGACTGTTGCTGGTCGGAGGCCGGGGCGTCCGCTCGTTTCCCGATTCCGTAGGAGCGGGAGCCGACCGTATCGGAATGGCGGTGCCGGATGGGAGGGGAAGAACGGTAACCGGTAGGATGGGCCTTACGAAAGGAAATCTTTAGGTGGAAGCCGAGGGATCGTGCCGCAGCCCTTTTCACGGCACCGGGCAATGTTATCCGTGTAGTCCCTCGGCGGGTCTTTTCTCGCAACGGCAGAGGAGAGGGCGCTCGCTGGTGCACGCTTTTTTCTCGGATGCTTTTGGTGTCCGTCGGTTTCGTCACTCCGTGCCGTTGCCGGGAGGCTCCGGGTGGTCGCTGCATGCTATGAAAAAAGAGGCTGTCCGGATAGGTCCGGACAGCCTCTTTGGTATCTGCTTGCGAGGGGATTATTGCTGGGCCTGTTTGTAGGCGGCAATACCGTTGCGCAGGAAGGTGATGTATTCTTCTACGTTGAGGTTATAGCCCCTGACAGGCATCATGGGCGTTCCCGTATGGTCTACGATGATGTAGGCGGGCTGTGCATTCACGCCGTATTGCTCGGCCATGAAGTTGGAGTTGATGCGTCCGAGACCTTTCAGCACCTTGCCGTTGGGAAGGGTTACCCAATCCTCTTCGGGAACGTTCTTCTTGTCGTCGCCGTAGAGCGATACCACCACGAACTCGTTGCGGAGCAGCTCCTGCACCGTCGGATCGGACCATACGCGCTGTTCCATTTCGCGGCAGTTCACGCAGCCGTGGCCGGTAAAGTCGATGAAGAGCGGTTTGCCCTCCCTGACGGCGGCATCCATCGCCTGGCCGTAGTGGTAGTATCCGTCGATACCGTAGGGCAGGGGGGCGAGGAAGTCGGCGTATTTCTTGCTCTGGGCCGATGCGGATGCGTTCGTATCGGTATAGACCTGGCTCGTGGTCGGACCGGTGTAGGCGCCGAGCACGAAGTCCTGCGACTGGATGGGCGGCATGTAACCCGACAGCCCCTTGAGGGGAGCGCCCCACAGGCCGGGGATCATATAGGCCACGAAGGCGAATACGATGATGGCGAGTACGAGTCGACCTACGGAGAGGTACTTCAGTTCGCTATCGTGTTTGAATTTGAGCTTGCCGATGAGGTAGAGTCCCATCAGGGTGAAGATGGCGATCCAGAGAGCGAGGTAGATCTCGCGGTCGAGGATGCCCCAGTGGTAGGTCTGGTCGGCTACGCTGAGGAACTTGAGACCCAGGGCGAGCTCCACGAAACCGAGCACCACCTTGACCGAGTTGAGCCAGCCGCCGCTTTTGGGCAGTTTGTTGAGCAGCGAGGGGAAGAGCGCGAGCACGGTGAAAGGCAGAGCGAAAGCCACCGAGAAGGCGAGCATCGTGATGATGGGCTGCCAGAAGTTACCGCCCGATACCGCTTTGATCAGCACGCCGCCCACGATGGGACCGGTGCAGGAGAACGAAACGAGTACCAGCGTCAGTGCCATGAAGAAGATGCCTCCCAGGCCTCCCTTGTCCGATTTGCGGTCGGTATCGTTTACCAGCTTGCTGGGCATCGTGATCTCGAAGGCACCGAAGAACGATGCGGCGAATATCATGAATACGATAAAGAAGAGGAGGTTGGGCAGCCAGTGCGTAGCCAGCCAGTTGAAGATGTCGGCCGTTACGGCATCGCCGCCGATCATGCGGGTAATGATGATGATGGCTGCGATGGGCACCGTGTAGAGCAGGATGATGAACAGGCCGTACATCGATGCGCGGAAACGCCCTTTGGCCTTGTTCTCGGAACCCTTCATGAAGAAGGATACCGTCATCGGCACCATGGGGAATACGCAGGGGGTGATCAGTGCGGCGAAGCCCCAGAGAATAGCCTCCAGGATGATGCCCCACAGCGAACCGCCTTCACCGGCAGCGGGGGTCGTGTCGGCTGCCGCCGTCGCTCCTGCCGCGGGAAGGGCTATCTCGAAATCCCAATACTGCATGGGAGTGCAACCCACGTCGTTGCACACCATCCATTCGACATACCCCTTGAGGCTCGCCGAGGGGGCGGTGAGGACCACTTTCTGTGCGAGGGTCGCTGCGTTTTCGTAGTAACCTATCTCCATGCCGAATACCTCGTCGTAAACGACGATCGGCTCCGTCACCTCGTAGGCTTCGCCTTCGAGCCGGGCTCCTTCCGTGCTCTCGAAATTGATCACGGTGGGGTTCGGGCCCATGGCGTCATAAGGCCCCAGGTCGTACATGTGCCACGTCTTCTCGACCGAAGCGTTGAACACTATCTCGAAAGTGTTGTTGCCCAAGTCGTTGACTTTGTAATTCCATTGTACGTCCTGCGCATGCGCCAATGCCGTGCCCAAAATGACCGACATGGCGCTTAAGAGAACGATTCTAAAGAATTTCTTCATAAGGATGGTGTATGTTTGTTATGGTGTTTATTTTATATAAAGTATGCACATCGGCGAACGCACGAAAGACGCCCCGCAATTTCCGGAGTCTTTCCTGCGTTATTCCGGTAGAACCCCCTTCCGAGGCGCTCGTACCGTGCGAATGAGGTCACAATAATAGTAAAATATTTGTTTAGGAGCAATTTTCTTTCTAATTTTGACATAGAAAACAGATTGCATACAGGTTTTGTCGGTTGTCTTTATTATTTGATTAACATACTTTTATTATGAAAAAATTATTTGTGACGGTCGTGGCTGCTCTGCTCGCCGGTGCTGCTATGGCTCAGATGCCCAACGTGAAGATAGAGAACCATCAGGGCGATATTATCAACACTTCGTCGCTTGTGAACGGCAAGCCGACCATCCTTTCCTTCTGGTCCACTACCTGCAAACCTTGCCTCATGGAGCTCAATACCATCAACGACCAGCTGATGGACTGGCTGGACGAGGCCGATTTTCAGGTCGTGGCCGTGTCGATCGACGATACGCGTTCGGCCGCTAAGGCCAAGGCGCTCGCCAGCGGCAACGGCTGGAGCGACTTCATCGTCCTCTACGACAAGAACCAGGACTTCAAGCGTGCGATGAACGTCAACATGGTGCCGCACGTTTTCGTGCTCGACGGCAAGGGTAAGATCGTGTACAACCACACCGGATACACGCCCGGTTCGGAGGCCGAGCTGCTCGAGGTAGTCAAGAAACTTCAGTAAACGATGACAGCAACAGACCGGGACCGCTTCCGCTTCCCGGTAGGCCCGCAACCGCACGTTGCGGGCTTTTTTCGTATGCGGCGGAAAAAATTTTCCCGGTCGTGCAACAAAAGGCCATACGGATGCATCTTAAGGATAAAGGCTTCGTAGAGGGAGCCGAAAACGTTAACCGAATAAATGAAACCTTGATGAAAAGATTGACTTTACCGATCGTTTGTGCGGCTCTCGGCGCCGTATTTCTATTTTCCAAAGGGGATACCGCCTACCGGCCCGAACCGAGGGAAAACTATGAACCGGTGTATATGACCCGGAGCGAACTGGAAGGTTCCGTGAAGTATGTCGAGGGGGAGCGGCGGATGTCCGACCCCGGCAAAATATACGTTCACGGCGACCGGATCTTCGTGAACGAGAAGTACCGGGGCGTCCACATTATCGACAACAGCGATCCCCGCAATCCCAGGCAGACGGGCTTCCTGGTAGTGCCCGGCTGCATCGACATGGCGGTCAAAGGGGAGATCGTCTATGTGGACAATGCGGTGGACCTGGTGACTTTCGATATGGCTTCCCGTACCGTCACTTCGCGCATACGCGATTATTTCCCCGAACACAACGTGTCTCCCGACGGCCGGCAGCACGACTATCCCTCCGGTCGCCCGCAGGGATACATACTCGTGAGATGGGACAAGTCGAACCTCAATTGAAATACGTAGAGCGATGAAAAAGATAGTTAAGATTGCGATGGTCGCCGGGGCCGTGCTGCTTCTGGCGGCCTGTAGTGCGAGTGGAGGCAACGGGGTGGGGACACCCGGCGGCGGAGGCGACGGACAGGGCGGTTCCATGGCCCGTTTCGCCATCGTGGGCGATTGCCTCTATACGGTGGATCATACCACGCTGAAGGTCGTCGATATCAGCAATCCGGCGCAACCCGGTGCGATGTCCTTCAAGGACGTGGAGTTGGGCGTCGATATCGAGACCGTCTATCCTTACGACGATATGCTCTTTATCGGCTCCCGCACTGCCATGCACATTTACGATATCTCGCGCCCCCATTATCCGCGGGAGTTGTCGGTGACGCGGCATTTTACGAGTTGCGACCCGGTGGTGGCCGATGCCGGTTACGCTTACGTCACCCTCAATGCCGACAACGACATCTGTCGTCGCGGGGCCGACGAGTTGCAGGTCTACGACATCTCCGATCCCGAACATCCCCTGCTCGTTGCCTCCGACACCAAGGTCCGTTCGCCCAAGGGGCTGGGGGTGGATGCCGCTGCGGGCAGGCTCTTCGTCTGCTGCAAAGGGGGGCTGAAGGTGTACGATCTTTCGGAGCCGGGCCGGCCGGTATGGATCGACGACCTGGTCAATATTCCGGGTGCGAGCGGCATAGATACCTACGATGTCATTCCCCGAGGGGGATTGTTGATCCTCATCGGGTCGGACGGGCTCTATCAGTTCGACTACACCGAGGAGAATCTTTCGTTCATCAGTAAAATCGATTTAAGGACCCATTAGAATATGAAGAAACTTACTAACCTTATTATGCTTACGCTCCTGTCGGTGGCGGTATCTACGGCGGAGCTTGCGGCACAGACCGCAGAGGCTCCCGCTACCGGCGTCTATTATCTCAAGCGCCCGCGGACGAGCCTGATCGACTGGATGCCCGCCGAATCGGCGGGACCGCGCTATACGGTGGCCCTGCGTCCGTTCTATCTGGTCAATTCCGGTCTGAAGGCCGATTTCGAGATGGAACTCCGTCAGCCGGGACAATGGCTCCAGTTCGAGCTGATAGGGCGTTACAAGGGCTGGTACGTGCCCCTGCCGAACGAACCCTCTTCCGGGTGGGAGACCATAGAGTCCACCGGCGGTAAGTTCCAGCGACTGGTCGGTGGCGGTTTCGGAGTCGCCTTCAAGGGATTTTTCCGGCCCAACGGCTGGTATTTCAGTGCGGGCCTCGTGTTCAACTATTACGGGGTGTGGTACCGGGGATATTCCTATGTCGCTTTCGAGGAGGACGGCGCCCAGTATCTTCGGCGTGCGGATGGCATGATCCGTGCGGACTACTATAAGCCTGGTTTCCACTTCGATATCGGCAAACATTTCGCCCTGACGAGGCATCTCTTTGTCGATGCTTATGTCGGTGTGGGCTATTCGTACAGTTTTTACGACAGTCGCTATCGATACGTGTATAACGGCAACCATCCCTTTTCGTTCGCTTACCGGGGATTGCAGGTGAGCGGCGGCTTCCGTATCGGCTGGCTCTGGGGCGGCCGGTAGCCGGGAGCATTCCATATAAACGAGCGAGGCTGTCCGACGATCGGACAGCCTCGTTTTGTCGCCGAGGGCGGACAAGCTACGGACGGAGCTTGCCGAATGCCTGAATGTTCGTTCCCTGTCGGAGGAAAAGCGAGTCGCCGGTGCTCCGTTTGTCGATCGTGAGGGTGTCGGTAAAGGCGATGGAGAGGCCGTTGCCGACGCTTTTTCCGGTGATGATCAGTTTGTCGCCCTCGCGTTGCCAGGTATCCAGGAGCAGGGTGTACATGTTCACCGAACTGGCCGTACCGTCCGCACGGAGCTCCATGCCCTGCATCCAGCCGCCCGTCTGCCCCGGTACGGGTTGCAGCCAGGTGCCGGTCAGGTCGATCGCTTTGGGTTTGCAGCCTACTGCGCCGAGGGCCGCCATTGCCAGGATAAGAAGTTTTTTCATGGAAATTATGTATTTATGTCGTTGCTGACTTCCGGAACGGAGCATCTGCCGCTCGGGGGCGTTCCGTTGCGCCGCGAAGGTACGCAATATTCCGGTACGCGCCGTCGGCTGCTCCGAAGATGGTTGCGGGTGGCTTACCCTTTCATGGCAAAGACGAACGTTTCGATGCCGTTGAGGATCATTTGCAGACCGATGGCGGCCACGATCAGGGCCGTGATGCGGATGAGCGGCATGAGCATGTTCCGGCGGACGAGGAATTTACCGATCCGGTCGGCATTGCGCATGATGAGCAGGTTCAGCAGCAGGGCGAGCACGACGGCCGCGATCGTCATCCATCGTCCGTAGACGGCCGGCATCGTCACCACGGCGGTGATGGTGGCCGGTCCCGCGATCATGGGAATGGCGATGGGAACGGCTATCAGCTCTTCGAGGCGCGTATCCTTGTTGATGGAGAGGAAGGCTCCTTTCTGAAGCCCCACGAAGCCGTTGTAGAACAGGACGATGCCGCAAGTGATCTGGAATGCGTACAGCTTCAGGTTGAATACGTATCCCAGGATGGCCTCGCCCAGGAAGAGGAACAGCAGCAGTACGCCGATGGCCGTGAGGGTGGCCTTGTCCACGATCCGGCGCAGTTCTCCGCGCGAGTAGGTTTCCTGTAGCGAGAAGACCACGAAAACCTTCTGTATCGGGTTGATGAGCGCGAGAAATGCGAAGAACGCGCTGAAGAAGAGTTTGATATCCATAGGGGTGTCAGGAGTTGAGGATCACCAGCAGCGAGAAGACGGAAACCGTGATCCACAGGATGACGCCGAGGATGAGGGGTTTCCAGCCCACCGATTTGATCTTTTCGACCGACAGCCCGGCTCCTATCAGGAAGAGCGTTACCACCAGGGCGGCTTTCGATACGGTCGTGATCGCCGGAGCGAGGGTACTCACGCCGGGCAGGTAGCTGTTGGCCAGCATGGCGAGGATGAAGAAGAGGATGAACCACGGAATCGAAATCTTCTTGCCCTTGCTTTTGAAGAGAAAGGCGGAGAGGAGCGAAACGGGGATGATCCACAGCGCCCGGGCCAGTTTGACGGTCGTAGCCACTTCGAGTGCTTCGTTGCCGTAGGCCGAGGCGGCGCCTACCACCGAACTCGTGTCGTGAATGGCGATGGCGCTCCACAATCCGAACTGATGCTGGGTGAGTCCCAGCAGGTTGCCCAGAAAGGGAAAGAGGACCAGTGCGACGGCGTTCAGCAGGAAGACCACGCCGAGCGAAACGGATATCTCTTTCTCCGAGGCATCGACCGCCGGTGCTACCGCTGCGATCGCACTGCCGCCGCATATGGCTGTTCCGGAGGCGACCAGATGGGAGGACTTGCGCGGCATCTTGAGCCATCCGCCCACGACATAGCCCAACACGAGCACCATCGTGATCGAGGCGACGGTCAGTCCCAACCCTTCGCGTCCCACATGCAGGGCGCTCTCTACGTTCATCCCGAAACCGAGTCCTACCACCGATGCCTTCAGCAACAGATTCGTGACCTTGTGGCTGAGCTTGGCATAGGGGTGGCCGAAGAAGAGGGTGAAGAGAAAGCCCCCGACCAGTGCCACAGGAGCGGATACGTAAGGAGTGGCGCAGAGAACGACGGCGAGTATGAAACCCGCCTTGATGAAGCCCGTGCGTTTGGAGGTTTTGCTTGTTTCCATATGGAGTGCTGTTTATCGTTTGCTGTGCAAAAATAGCTCCTCAAACGCTCGATGGCCAATACGTAAAAGTATTTGGTTATAACTTCAGGTTATGGATGCTCGTGCAAAACTGGCGGAAGAACTTCGCCAGCCGGCCGTAGTTGCCGTGTGCGGTGACGAAACGGAAACTGCGGTCGATCTGAAGTCCTTTCGTTTCGACGATTCTCAATTTGTTGCCTATCAGTTCGTCCAGTACGGCCTGTACGGAGATGAAGGCAAATGCCCCCGAGTTGTAGAGGTAACGTTTGATGCTTTCGCTGCTGCCCAGTTGCATCTCGATGTTCATGGACCTCAACGCGATTCCGTGTCCCGCCAGGGCCTCCTGGAGAATGTCGAGGGTGCCGGAACCGGTCTCCCGGATGACGAGGGGGAGGCGGGGTAGTGCGGCCAGATCCACCTCCTCGTCGCGGAAGGCCGAGTTGGATACGGAGGTCACCAGCACTACCTCGTCGCGCATGAATGGGTCGTAATGTAGGGCGTGGCTCGTCGCCTTGCCTTCGATCATTCCGATGTCGATGCGTCCCGCGGCGACGAGCGCTTCGATCTGCTCGGTGTTGCCGGTGGCCATCTCCACGTCGATTTCGGGATAGCGCCGCCGGAAGGAGGCGAGGATACCCGGCAGGACGTACTGGGCGATGGTGGTGCTCGCTCCTATACGGAGGCTGCCGGCCGGCGGACCGCCCAGTTCCGCGAAAGCGTCGTTCAGACCGGCGTAGATGTCGAGGATGCGATTGGCGTAGTCGAGTGCCAGCTTGCCGTGTTCGGTGAGCGAAACGGCTCCCCGGCGCCGGTCGAGGAGGGGAACCCCCAGTTGTTTTTCGAGTTCGCCGATGTGTTTGGTCACGGCCGGTTGCGAGATGAGCAGCTCTTCGGCCGCTTTGGTGAAGCTCAGTCTGTCGGCTACCGTTTTGAATACTTTCAGTCTGAAATCGGTTATCATGCGTCGTGTCGTCGTTCGGAGAATGGAAGGAAGCGTTGCTCCGTGTCGGGCCCGTCGGAGGTGTCGCTCCATAACAAAAATAGCGATTGTCGCCGAAAAAGCGGATGCGGAACCTTCGCCTTTTCGGGGGAAGGTTTACCCGGCAGGAAAGAAAAGTTCCGCCGAAGGATCTCCTTCGGCGGAACGTGCGTGTCCCGGTTTGCGGAGTACGATGGTCCGCAAGCGGATATTTTCGGCGGATTATTTCCGGAAATACCGGTTGTAGAGCCCTTCGAATCCTTTGCCGTGACGAGCCTCGTCGCGGGCCATCTCATGCACGGTGTCGTGGATGGCGTCCAGGTTCTGCTGTTTGGCCAGCGTGGCGATGCGTTTCTTGTCTTCGCATGCACCGGCTTCCGCTTCCATGCGTTTTTTCAGGTTGGTCTTCGTGTCCCAAACCACGTCGCCGAGCAGTTCGGCGAATTTGGCCGCATGTTCGGCCTCTTCCCAGGCGTAGCGCTTGAAGGCCTCGGCCACTTCCGGATAACCTTCCCGGTCGGCCTGGCGGCTCATTGCCAGATACATGCCCACCTCGGTGCATTCGCCCATGAAGTGTGCGTTGAGTCCTTCCAGAATCTCCGGAGCGACGCCTTTGGCAACGCCCAGTACGTGTTCGTCGGCGAAAGAGAGCGCACCTTCCGTTTCGACGAGTTCTTTGAATTTCTCTTTGGGCTGTTTGCACTGAGGGCACAATTCGGGTGCCTCGTCGCCTTCGTGTACATAGCCGCACACGGTACAAATCCATTTCTTTGCCATAGTAATTAGCCTTTTGAATTGAAGTGTTTTCGCAAAGGTAACGATTCTTGCCGGATTGTCGCGTATGGATTTTTTTATACGCTTATAGATGTGTCCTATCGGGGCGGCATGCGGTCGGTTTTCGGACCGATAGTGTGCGTAACTTCACCGATAGCATCCCCCCGAGGTCAATTATGTGCATATATGCGTTTAGCTTTCATATATTTACGCTTCGAAAAATCCTTTAAACATAAAAAGTCGTGCCGTATAGTTTGGAGAGTAAGATACGTTTCCATGTGGTGTTGGTTCTGGCCATGGTGACCATGGTGTGCCTGGGAGCGATGATTTATTTTTATGCTTTTCGAGTGAATATCGATCAGCAGAAGGAGGCGGTCCAGGTCTATTCCGAGGAGGTGCGGAATGTCAATGAACTGATCCAGTCGGTATCCGATACGCGGACTGCCGCTACCCTGTATATTATTACCAGGAACGAGCAATATCTGAATAATTTCGAGAACTCGCTGACCCGGGTCAGAATGCAGGCTGACTCCTTGCTTGCCAGCGAACCGGGATATCGCGTGCAGCTCGACGAATTCAATCTCCTGCTGGAGGAGAAGCGGAGCATCGTGGCGGGAATGACCGACCTTTTCAGTACCAGCAGCCTGAAGGCCTCGCTGGATGAGATCGTGCAGGTGTACCAGCAGCCGGTCGATACGGTGCGGCGCACCCAGATAACCAGCTACACGACCGATACGCTTGCCCTTCCGGTGCCCAAGAAGCGTTTCATGCAACGTTTGGCCGATGCCTTCTCGCCCCAGCGGGAGCGTGCGGAAACGGTGGTGGTCGCTTCCTCGGTGGTGGTGGATACGGCGGAAATTCTGCCGGCCGTAGTGCCCGACCTGGGGCAAGTGGTGGAGCAGGTACAGCGCGACTACCGACGTCAACTCGCCAATATCGAACAGAACATGACATCGATGTTGGAAGCCGACCAGGCCATCTCTTCGCGCATATCGTTGATCCTGCTCAACCTGCAGGCCGATGTGATCCGTTCGCGTATGGAAGAGATCGAGCAGTACGAGGAGATGGTGCGACGCAACAGCAAGTTTTCCGTGGCGGGCGGTACGCTGGCCTTGGTGGCGATCATGGCCTTTATCGTGCTCATCGTGCTGAACGTGAACAAGAGCATCAAGATACGGGAGCAGTTGGAGGAGGCCAACCGGCTTTCGCAAAAGATCATCGAAAGCCGGCATCGGCTGCTGTTATCGGTGTCGCACGATATAAAGACGCCGATGAACTCCATTTTGGGGTATCTGGACATCAGCGATGCCGACGGCGGATTGTCGTCCAAGGAGATCGCTTCGATGCGTAATTCGGGACGGCATATCCTGGCGCTGCTCGAAAACCTGTTGGAGTATTCCGCCCTGGAACAGGGAACGTTGCAAGCGGTCTATCAGCCCTTCAATGCCCGCGAACTCTTCGTGGAGACCTCCGACATGCTTCGTCCGCTGACCTTGCGCAAGAATCTGCACTTGGAGTACGACGTACGGATCGGTAACGGAGTGAGGTTGCTGTCGGACTCGCTCAAGATACGCCAGATCGCCATGAATCTGCTTTCCAATGCGGTGAAATACACTACGCAGGGAAGCATACGCTTTACCGCCACCTATCGCGACGGATGGCTCGAATTCTGTGTGGCCGATACGGGCGTGGGGATTCCGGCCGAATTTTTAGCCCAGTTGTACGAACCCTTTACCCGCAGTACCGAGAACAGCCACTATGCGGAGGGTTCGGGACTGGGCATGTTCGTGGTCAAGGGACTCGTCGAACTGCTCAACGGCACGATCAACGTGTGGTCGGAAGTGGGCAAGGGAACCGCCGTGGAGGTGAGGATGCCGGTAGAACAGGCCCCCGACGAGGAGGAGCCGGTGGTATCGTCGGAACGGGCGCCGCAAACGGTGATCGTCGTGGACGACGACCCGTCGATCCTGATCCTGCTGGAGGACATGTTGCGTCGTTTGGGTCATACGGTCATTCCGTGCAATACGTGGGGCGAGTTTGAAGCGGCGCTCTTCGGAAATACTCCTTACGACAGCATTCTTACCGATATGGAAATGGGCCTCTTTTCGGGTGGCAGCGTGCTGGAACGTACGCGCGACGCCGGTTTTTCCGTTCCGGTGATCATCATGACGGGACGCGGGGATTTCGACCTGGAGAAGGCCCATAGTCTGGGCTTCACCCATTATCTGGGCAAGCCGGTGACATTGGCGATGCTGGCGCAGTTCTTCGGTGCGGTTTCCGGCGAGGTGGAATCGGTGCCGGAAAACGAAACGGGATTCGCAGCCCTGGAGGAGATGCTGGGCGGCGACAGGGAGGCCGTCTGCGAAATACTGACGGTATTCCATGCTACTACGCAGGAACATGCGGCCGCCCTGGAGGTGGCGATCGATATGGACGATTTTGCCAAAGCGCAGGCTTTGTGTCATAAGATGCTGCCTATGTTCCTTCAGATCGGGGCCGACGAGGCCGGGACGTATCTGAAGAAGATGGACTCCATGCGCGGATGCAAAGCGGAGGACTATCCCGACTGGCAGGAGGAGATGCGCCGGCTGGCGGAGTATTATATCGGGAGCTATGAGGAGATGTCGGAAATCATCGGGGAGGTCATGGCCCTGATAGAACGAAAATACCTCGCCTCCTGACGGAAGGCGAGGTACTCGGATAGGGGAGAAGCGACGGAGAAAAGCTCCGCCGGCTTATGGACTTGGTCAGACGTGGAGAGGAGTTTCGCTTCGCGCTATGGATTCGAGCATGGCTGCCGGCAGATTCTGCAACGTTACCTCTTCTCCGCTGGCGAAAAGTACCGCACGGCGTACCACATTGCGCAACTCGCGCAGGTTGCCTTTCCAGGAGTAGTGCTCCATGACGGTCATCGCCTCGTCGCTGAAACGTTTGATCTCTTTGTTCAGTTCCTGATTGGCATTGTTGAGGAAGTGCTGCACGTAGAGCGGCAGGTCGCCGTGTCGTTCGCGCAGGGGCGGCATCGCCAGCATGAATTCGTCGAAACGGTGGTAGAGGTCCTCACGGAACCGGCCTGCCGTGATGGCCGCTTCGAGATTCTCGTTGGTCGCCACGATAATCCGGACGTCTATTTCGATGTCGTTGGCGGCTCCCACGGGGCGTATCTTGCGCTCCTGCAATGCCCGCAGGAGTTGGATCTGTACGTCGTAGGGCAGGTTGCCCACCTCGTCCAGAAAGACCGTACCGCCGTTGGCCACCTCGAAGACGCCCTTCTTGTTGGCGATGGCCGAGGTGAACGCTCCCTTTACATGGCCGAAGAGTTCGCTGGGGGCCAGTTCCCGCGAAAGACTGCCGCAGTCCACCGCGATGAACGGTGCGGCGCTGCGCGGACTGTATTCGTGGATCAGGTGTGCAGCGTGTTCCTTGCCCGTTCCGCTTTCGCCGACGATGAGCACCGACATGTTCGTAGGCGCCACGATGCGTATGTATTCGTAGAGTTGTTTCGATGCGGGACTCTCTCCGAAGACGATGTTGCCGGGGGTCTTTTCCGTCCCTTGTTTCTTTTTCTGCGACACCGACACCCTCGGGGCGGGCAGCGGGGCATTCTGCATGGCCTGTTCGATCTTCTCCTTCAGTACGGCCGGGTTGACGGGTTTCTGAAGGTAGTCGAAGGCGCCCAGTTTGATGGCCGATACCGCGCTCTGTATCTCGGCGTAGCTGGTCATGACGATCACCTGTACGTCGGGTCTTTTGTCCTTGATCCACGCCAGCAGCATGATTCCGTCGCCGTCGGGCAACCGCAGGTCGGTGAGTGCGATGCGGAAGTTCTGTTGCAGAATCTCCTTTTTCGCCTGTTCCATGGTCAGACAGTGGGTGGGGGCGTAACCGTTCTTTTTGGCCCAGTTCGATATGGTCAGCCCGTATGCAGCATCGTCTTCTATGATCAGTACTTTGTTCATCGTTAGTTTAAGTTAAAAAATGTAAAGAAGATCATCGGGAAGCGTAACTATCCGACGAACCAGATGCCTCCGCGCCGAAGAGAATGCCTCGGCGGAGGAGGGACAGAAGTCTCTTCGATCAGCTATGACCGCACTGCATACCGCACAGGTTGCATGTCGCAACGGGGCCGGCAGGATGAAGGCGGTAACGGATACTTGTTCAGTATATCGATCGTGCATCTGTCTAAGTTGGGGATAAATACGTCCTTCAAATTCAGAAATAAAGGTACGGCGTTTATCGAAACGGTGTGGCTTCACGGCGTATTATGGGACGTCATAAGGGAAATTAGGGAATTTTTGACGCTGTTTGCAGCATGGCGACGGAAAGACTGCCGGAGATTTTGCCGTGACCTAAAGGGGCCGGGAGGAGGAAGAGAGGAGCCTGCAAAGGGAGCTCAGACCGGGACAAACGGACCCTCTCAGGGGGCTTTGGGCATCGGTGCGGTGCCTGTCGTGCACCTGTGCGATTTGTGTTGTAAGGTCTTTATTTCATATTTTGCGTCCCATTTAGGTAGTGCGTTCGGATGCGACTTGTCAAACCATTTATCTTTGTGAAATCCCAACGTAAATAAAATCTGCCCCCAAACACCTAACCTATGAACTCTGGTAGTGAAAGATACATGACGAGCGACACGAGCTTCGTCTTTGAAAATCTGGCCTTGTTGCCCATTCAGGAGCAGCAAACCTACTTGAAGGAGGGATTCGTCGGCCTGTGTACCGGCGGGAGCGCAGTGTTTGAACTGTTCGACCACTCGACCCGTGTATCCCGCAACGATATGGTCGTGATCCTGCCCCTTCAGTTCGCCTCGCTGCATGACCGAAGCGATGATTTCGCCATGCGCTTTTTTAAAGTGGATCCCGAACTTTTCATGGATATCATGAGCGGGGTATGCCGCATGACTCCCGATTTTTATTTCTACATGCGGAAACATTTCTGTTCCCACTTTACCGAAAAAGAGGTACGCTCTTTTAATACATGGTGCGACTCGTTGGACGTTCGCATCGGCAGCAAGCAACCGGAGTACCGGCGGGAGACTGCGGTCCATCTGTTGCGTGCGTTCTTCTGGGAGCTGTATGTGGCGTATTGCGAAGCCCCGCAGGGGCAGAAATCCTATATCTTTACCCATAAAGAGCAGATCGTCTTTAAGTTTTCCCTGCTCATCGCGGAGTATTACACGACGGCCCGCGAAGTGGCTTTCTATGCCGACAAACTTTGTATCACGCCCAAATACCTGACGTTGATCGCAACCCAGGTGACCGGCCGTTCCGCCAGGCAGTGCATCGGAGATTTCGTCGTCATGGAGATGAAGGCCCTGCTCCGGAATGCCAATATCGACATCAAGGAGCTGGTCAAGGAGCTCGGCTTCCGGAACCAGTCGGCTCTGAGTCGTTACTTCCGTCGTCAGACGGGCATGTCGCCTTCCGAATACCGCGAGCGGGTCCATCTGGAACAGCATTCGGCATCTTCCGGCGAGTGATACTTCCGCTGCGGGGCGCTGTTGCGGTCGTTCCGCTCAGCGGTCCGGATTCGGGGAAACGTCGGATGGGGCGCACAGGCTTGCCGGAGCGTACCCTTCGAGGCGCAGCAACGCGGCTTTCCGATGAATGCCGCCCGCATATCCCGTCAGCTTGCCGTCGCTTCCCACCACCCGGTGACAGGGAACGAGAATGCTGATCGGGTTGCGGCCGATCGCGTTGCCTACCGCCTGTGCCGACATGGAACTCCTGCCCGACCGCCGGGCGATCTCGCGGGCCATCTCTCCGTAGGTGACCGTGGTGCCGTAAGGGATTTGTTGCAGCATGTTCCATACCGTCTGCCGGAACGGCGACCCTTCGAGGTGCAGCGGAGGCCTTTCGCCGGGATCCTTGCCTGCGAAGTAGCGGTCGAGCCATCGCCGTGTTTCATCGAAGAGGGGAAGCGGTGCGCTTTCGTATGCTTGCGGGAGCGTCGATCCGAAATATCGCTGCCCCTCGAACCAAAGACCGGTAAGTCTTTCGCCGTCGCAGGCGAGCGTGATGATGCCCAGCGGGGAGGAGTAATGGTCGGTGAGTTGCATGAGGGGGAGTGTCAGATGACGTGTTTGCGTTTTTTCGCCGGTCGGCGGCCGTCGATGTTCGGCAGGAAACCGGTGACGATGCCCAAGAGGGGGAGCAGCGTGCTGACCTGAAAGATGAATTCGATGCTGGTCCGGTCGGCCAACCAGCCGAAGAAAGCCGAACCGATGCCTCCCAGTCCGAACATGAGTCCGAAGAAGATGCCGGATACCATGCCCACTTTTCCCGGCATCAGATCGGTGGCATAGACCAGGATGGCCGAGAAGGCGGAGGAGATGACGAGTCCGATCACGACGGCCAGTACGACGGTTCCGGGGAGGTTGGCGTAGGGCAGCATCAGCGCGAAAGGCGCAGCCCCGAGAATGGAGCCCCAGATGACGTATTTTCTTCCGAAGCGGTCGCCCAGCGGTCCGCCGATGACGGTACCGGCCGCCGATGCCGCAAGAAATCCGAACAGACAGTACTGTGCATCCTGGACCGATACGGCGAATTTGTCCATCAGGAAGAAGGTGAAGTAGTTCGTCATGCAGGCGATGTAGAAGTATTTGGAGAAGACCAGTACCGTCAGGATGAACATCGCCGTGCGTATCTTTCCCTCGGAGAGTCCGCAACTCTCCCCGGCTCCGGCGGTTGTGTGGCGGGGGGCGACGGAGAGTCTTTCTTTGTACCAGTCTCCGATACGTTTCAGCAGTCCGATAGCGAGCAGGGCGGCCAGTGCGAGCCATCCGATGGCCCGTTGGCCGAAGGGGATGACGATGAGTGCGGCCAGCAGCGGTCCCGTGGCGCTGCCGGCATTGCCGCCGACCTGAAAGATGGATTGGGCCAGACCTTTCCGTCCGCCGGAGGCGAGCTGGGCGACGCGTGACGATTCGGGATGGAATACCGAAGAGCCCCAGCCGATGAGGGCGACGGCCAGCAGGATGGGAAGAAAGCCGCCCGCCGCGGCGAGCGTGAGGAGTCCTGCGAGGGTGAAACACATTCCCGTGGCAAGGGAGTAGGGGCGGGGATGGAGGTCGGCGCACCGTCCCATGAGGGGTTGCAGCAGCGAAGAGGTCATCTGGAATACCAGCGTAATGACCCCGATCTGGGTAAAGGAGAAGCCGAAGTTCTCTTTGAGCAGAGGGTAGACCGCCGGAATGACCGATTGCATCATGTCGTTGAGCAGGTGTGCGGCGCTGACCATGAAGAGAATCGGATAGACGGTTTGTCCGTCCGTGCGGGGCCCGGTGCAGCGGGCCTTCAGCGTTTCTGTTGCCGTGTCCATTGCCGTCAGGGTTTTTCCAGTATGTCGCATATCGTTCGGGAGGCGTTGGAAACGTCGCCCCGGAGGATGTGGCGGGCCAGTTGTTCGTGCAGGGGATGCGAGGCGAGCAGATAGCCCGTGTCGCTATAGATACGGCGGAATCCTTCGCGCAGGTGGAGGGCCGTCGCCCGATAGAGTTCGGCGAGGATGGCGTTGTGGGTAGCCTGGGCGATGGCTTCGTGGAAGTTCGCGTCGGCATCGATACATTGCTCCAGGCGGTTCGTTTCGGCTGCGGCTTTCCGGTCGGCCAGATGTTTGCGTATCTGTTGCGCGTCCCGGTCGGTGTGCCGTTCGGCGGCTTTTCCCGCAATGGCGGCTTCGAGTATCCCTCGTACCTCATCCAGTTCACGGATGTCGGCGCGTTTCATGCGCTGCTCTACCAAGGACGATGCGTCCTCCCTTACCACGAATGTGCCGGCTCCCTGGCGTACCTGCAGGAATCCCAGATCGGAGAGGATGCGGACCGCCTCCCGGACGGTGGAGCGGCCGACGCCGAAAAGACGCATCAGTTCCGGTTCGGGCGGCAGTTTCTCTCCGGTGCGGAACCGGCCTTCGCCGATCTGCGTCTGCAGGCGTTCGGCGAGCTCTTCCGCCAACGAGCGTTTCCGCAGGGTCGATGGGGTGATCGTCATATCATCTGATGTTTTCCGCAAAGATAGCGTTTTGTCTCGGACAATGTGCCTATGCGAAGATTCTTTCGGGGTACGGAGATGGTCGGGAGTATCTTTGGTCGAAGGTGCCGGAAGCGTTCGGAAGCCGGATAGGGAAGGGTTTGCATGGCATTTGCAGGGTATTTTCCGTCGGGGCTGCGACGGGACGATAGGTTTGATTGATATCGATATAAATAATGAATATGAATTAAAGACCATGAATCTCAGGAATGTTCCTTATATTTGTTTCGATCGGTCGGTACGTCCGTAAGGCGGCGCGGTGCATCCGCTTCTCGGGAGCGGGGATACCGAATCGGTCCGACCGAATCGCATTTCGATCGCGGGCCGGGCAACGTCCCAAGACTCCTTCCGGTTTCGATGAAAACAGGTTATTGATATACGTTACATTTAAAAATTGACAGTTATGAAATTTACGAAAAGACTTACCGATGCGTTCAATGAACAGATAAAGGCGGAGATGTGGTCCTCGAACCTCTATGCGTCGATGGCTATCTATTTCCAGCGGATGGGGTTGTCGGGCTGCGCTCATTGGATGAAGAAACAGGCGGCCGAGGAGTTGGAGCATGCCAACAAACTCATCGATTTCGGCACTACGCGCGGCGGCGAGATGAAGATAAGCGCCATAGACGCCGTTCCGGCTACGTGGGAGGGGCCGCAGGCGGTATTCGAACAGGTCTACAAACACGAGTGTCATGTGTCGGAGCTGATCGATAACCTGATGGATGTGGCGGTTGCCGAAAATGACAAGGCCACGCAGGAGTTCCTCCGGTGGTTCGTGAACGAGCAGGTCGAGGAGGAAGAGAATGCGCAGTCGATTCTCGACAAGTTCAACGTCTTCGGCGTACACGGTCTTTATTGTGTGGACCACGACCTCGCGAAAAGGTAGACGTACGATTCCTGCCGGTGCTCTTCGGGATGCCCGGCGAAGGATAAGGGCGGCTTCGAAGCCGCCCTTATGCGTACCCTCGGAGTTGTTGTCGGAACCGTTGTCCGCCCGGTCGTGGGGAAAGGGAAGTTGCGGTGGCCAACTCCGCTACCGGTATTCGTTCCGCTCCGGATGGGATGACGCGACGGTTTCCGGATACGGCAAGGTGCCTGCAAATGTTTGCAGGCACCTTGCCGTAATTTGTACGGAGCGCTCTCTACGAGGTCGTGCGACACAGACGCTTCGCGGTGTGCGTGGAGCGGTATGTGCACGCCGCATATGAAAACAGCGCGATGAACTCTGCAAATTTGTTCATCGCGCCGATCGAGTGGTTTGGAAAGTCTAATACTCCTCCTCGTTGAAGAAGAAGTCGTCTTTGCTGGGGTAGTCCGGCCAGATATCTTCGATGCTTTCGTAGATGTCGCCTTCGTCCTCGATCTCGTTCAGGTTTTCTATCACTTCGAGCGGAGCGCCGGAACGGACCGCATAGTCTATCAGTTCGTCTTTGGTGGCAGGCCACGGTGCGTCCTCCAGTTTGGAGGCGAGTTCTAATGTCCAATACATAGTAATTAATTGTCTGTATTTAAGTTGTCGTTCAGTCTTACAAGGATGCAAATGTAGAAAAAAATTTCAATAAGCAACTCTCCGAGTCCGGCGGCCGATGATAAATCTTTCCGCTGCCACTATCGTAACGTGGCGGATAGGCCGGTTATTGTGGCTCCGGAGAGAAAGCGGGGTGGGACAGGGGGTCAGGGTTCCCAAAGTGTCTCTTCGGCGCCGAGGAGCATGGCGAGCCTTCGCCCCAGTACGTAGAGGTAGTCGGAGAGCCGGTTGAGGAATACGAGTGCGGCGGGGGATACGGGATGCTCCGCCGCGGCACGCAGGGCTTGCCGTTCGGCTCTGCGACATACCGTGCGGCAGATATGGGCCTGGGAGACGGCCGGATCTCCGCCCGGGAGGGTGAACCGTTCGATCGGAGGAAGGAGGGAGCTGATCTCGTCGATACGTTTTTCGAGCGATTCTATCGCTGCTGCGGGAAGCTCCTTCACCCGTCCTTCGCCGCCCCGACCGACGGCCATCAGCGCTTCCGTCTGCATCAGCGAGCCCGATACGGATACCAGGTCGGCATCGAATTCCGTGACATTCCGAGTCCTGAGCAGGTCGCGCAGCAGGGCTATCTGGGCGGAGAGCTCGTCGACGGTACCGTATGCTTCGACGCGGACATCGTATTTCGGGACGCGTTCGCCGCCTATGAGGGAGGTGTAGCCGCCGTCGCCGCCTTTGGTATATATCTTCATCGTTTCAGAGTTGTATGTGTTCTTTGTTCAGACCGTCGCGACCGAAAAGAAAGAGGACCGAGCGGCAGTCGATGCTCATCCCCTCGTGCCCGCGGACCGCATCCAGACAGTTCCGGTAGCGTGCTTTGCCTGCAGTGGGGGAGAGCACGCAGGCGATGTCCTCTTCTCCCGGCCGGAGTTCTTGTCCGATCGCGGCGCCGGGGGTGACGATGTGCATGGCGCGATGTGTGCGATGGGAATCGTGCGTCGCGAGGGGCGCTCCGTCGACGTAGCATTGTCCGCACTCCGTGTAGTCGTATACCGCCTGTACCAGTCGGGCCTGCCTGACCGTACCGCCCTGCTCGCGTACCGCCGTGTAGACGGCGCCTTCGCGGGGCAGTCGTCGGCGTTTCATGTAGACCTGCCGTACCAGCGCGTAGGCGAAAGGCGAATGCACGCCGTGTCCGCGGAAATGACGCAGTCGGAAGCGGCGTTTGCACCGCATCCACGAGTCGAAGAGGAGGTCTTGCGTGCCGGCCACTACGCTTCGTGTTTCAGTTGCCCGGCCAGCCGGCCCGTGGAGAAAGCTATCTGGAGGTTGTATCCGCCGGTATTGGCGTCGAGGTCGAGGACCTCTCCTGCAAAGTAAAGCCCCCGTACCCGGCGCGATTCCAGCGTGGCGGGGTTCACTTCATCGACCGAGATGCCGCCGGCGGTGACGATCGCCTCCTGGAAGGGGCGGTAGTCGCTCACGGGGATGCGGAAATCTTTCAGTATGTCGATCAGGTCGGTCGTCATTTGAGGCCCCGCCTGGCGTAGCAGCCGTTTCGGATGGCCGCCGACGGCCCTGGCGATCGGCATCACCAGCTCCTTGGGCATAAGGCGTCGCAGCAGGTCGGCCATGGGCGCTTCCGGTCCCAGTTCGGCGGTCTCCCGGGCGATGCGCTCCTTGAGCGTGGCCTTGTCCAGTGCCGGTTTGAGGTCTACGGAGAGTTCCACTTTCCGCTCCTCTATCAGGGCATCCACGGCCATGCGGCTCATGCGCAGTACCACGGCCCCCTCTACGCCGCGGGTCGAGAAAGACATCTCCCCGAACTCTTCCGCGGCCGGTGTGCCCTCCACCAGGAGCGTGGCGGCCACGTTGCGCAGATGAAGCCCGTTGAGGAACTCCTTGTCGGGAAGCGAGGTCTCCAGCGGAACGAGCGAGGGACGGACCGGTTCGACGGTATGCCCCACGGCGTGGGCCAGGGCGTAGCCGTCGCCCGTGGAACCGGTGGCGGGGTAGGAGGCGCCGCCCGTGCACACGATGACGGCCGGAGCTTCGGCCCGGCGGACGAAGCCTTTCTTCGTGCGGTAGTTCACCCCGCGTATCCGATCGCCCAGCAGCAGCAGTTCGCAGACGGTGGCATGGCAGATGAGTTCCACGCCCGCCTCCCGGCACCACTCCACAAGTGCGTCGGCAATATCCCACGCCTTGCCGCTTTTGGGAAATACGCGGCCGCCCTGCTCGGTGGAGAGACGAACGCCGCGCTTTTCAAAAAAACGCGCCAGGGCCCTGTTGTCGAACTCCGTGTAGGAGGGGACGAAAAACTCCCTGTTGGTCTGTATCTTGGCGAGGAATTCGTCGGCCGGCTTGATGTTCGTCAGGTTGCAACGCCCTTTGCCCGTGATGCGTATTTTCCGGGCGGGTTTCTCCATCTTTTCCAGCAGGGCCACCTTCGCTCCGGCCGAAGCGGCCGTGCCGGCCGCCATGAGTCCGGCCGCTCCGCCGCCCACCACGATGAGGTCGTATTCCATAGTTCTCTACTTTGAATTTTATGACAAAGATAGCTTCTTACCTACAAAACGCCCCATCGGCGGCGCTTATTTATCCGATGCGGGGAAAAATGATTATCTTTGCGGCCACCAAACGAAACGACGAAAAGCACTATGTTCAGCCGCAGGTTCCTGAGGATAAAAGTTATAAAGGCCCTTTATGCGCATTTCAAATCGGGATGCGATTCGATGATCGCCTCGGAGAAGAACCTTGTCAGCAGTATCGACAAGGCGTACGATCTTTATTTCCAGATGCTCCGGCTCGTGGCGGATGTGAAGGACTATGCGGAGGAGCGGATCGAGTTGGGACGCAAAAAGAAGCTGCCTACCTATGCCGACCTTCATCCCAACATGAGTTTCGTGGAGAACGCAGCGGTGGCACAGATCGAAGCGAGCGAAGCGCTGAACGCACGCCTCGACAAGGCGGGGCTGGGGTGGAGCCAGTATCCGGAGCTCATCAAGCATCTTTACGGGCTGATGTCCGAAAGCGAATATTATAAGCGGTATATGCAGCTTCCCTCCCGCAGCTATGCGGCGGACCGGACGCTGGTGGAGGATTTCTACATCGAAACCGTCCAGAACAACGACATGCTGGAAACGGTGGTGGAAGAGCAGTCCATCCTGTGGCGCGACGACATCGACTTCGCCCTTATCATGGTCGTGCGTACGTTGGAAAACAGCCGCGAGAAACAGGACGACCTCCCCATCCGGCGCGAGTACAAGAGCGAGGACGACCTCTCCTTTACCAAAGAGCTCTTCCGCAAGACGATCGTCCATTTCGACGAGTACCAGGAGTATATCGAAAAGTTCACTACCAATTGGGATGTGGAGCGCATCGCTTTTCTGGATAACATCATCCTCGCCTGTGCCATGGCCGAAATCGTCGGTTTCGGTTCCATCCCGGTCAAGGTGACGCTGGACGAATACATCGAGATCGCCAAATACTACAGCACTCCCGGCAGCAGCCTCTTCATCAACGGCGTACTGGACAAGATCGTGGAGTCGCTGCGTAGCGAGGGCAGGATCAATAAGACCGGTCGCGGACTGGTGGAGTGACAGCGTGCGGTATCGGGCTCCCATGAGAAAATCTCTTCTTTTTTCTCGAACGTTTTTTCTCCTCTCCTTTGCCGCGGCGTTTGGTATCGCGTGCGGGCATCGTACTCCGGCCCGGGTCGCGTCCGGAACCGTATTGGAGGTGTCCGATTCGATTCTTCTGGCTGCCCGGCGGGATACGTTCGATTTGGGACGGCTTCGGGAGGGCGAGCGTGTCGTGAAGGAGTTTGCGCTGAAGAATACGGACGGCAGGCCGTTCGTCGTCAGCCGAGCCGAGTCGGATTGCGGTTGCATCCTGTCGGAATACGATCGGCGTCCCGTCCTTCCCGGAGAGCATGCCTCTTTGGAGGTGGCGTTCGATTCGCGGGGGTATTGGGGCTATGTCCTGAAACGGGTGGAGGTGCTGACGACCTTGCGGAGCGAACCGTTGGTTTTTTATGTCGAAGCGACAGTAGAGTAGTAAAATCGCCTCTTCCGGTTGGTAGTTCCGCCGGAATGGCCTATATTTGTGGAATAACATTAATTTAGTAGTATAGAACGATGAGTTTGAACATGATTTTTTTGCAGCAGGCTGCAGCGCAGGGAGGCAGTAGTCTCAGTTTCATCATAATGATGGTTCTGATCTTTGTGGTAATGTGGTTCTTCATGATCCGCCCGCAGCAGAAGCGCCAGAAAGAGTTGAATAATTTCCGCAATTCGCTCGAAGCAGGCCAGAAGGTGATTACCGCTGGCGGTATCTACGGTAAGATCAAAGAGGTGAAGGAGAGCTACGTCCTGCTGGAGATCGACAATAACGTACACATCCGTGTCGACAAATCCATGGTGATGAAAGACCCGACCGACCTGCCCCAGCAGCAGAAGTAAGCGATCGGAGAGTGTATAGAGAGAGCCGGATAACTCGTTTATCCGGCTCTCTTTTTATTATCGACTGGGGCGTATTGCCCGACTGGTGCGGGAAACTTATTTCGTGGCTACGAAAAACATGTCGAAACACTTTTCGTCGGCTTTCTTGAGGTAGTAGTCGCTCATGCAGATGGAGGTCGTCAGCTCGTTGTTCGCTTTCAGTAATTTACGGCGGTTCAGCCGGTTCAATACGTCGTACGGCATGCGGAGCATCCACCGGGGCAGCCTTTGTTGCAGGTTGAGAACGTCGAATTTCGTGATGCGTTCCACCGATGCCCGGTTGTTTTCGTAATACTGCATGACCTTGCCGTTGCCGTAGATGCCGAGCGGTTCGTATTCGTCGAAGTAGCAACCGATCAATCCCTTGAATTCGTCCACGGTGTATTCGCGCAGATGCCACGGATTGCGGGTGAGCGACATCTCTTTGTTCGGTGTGGTGATGATCAGCTTGCCTCCCGGACGGAGTACGCGCCGTATCTCGGCGATCGTGCCGAAATCGTCGCGGATGTGCTCGATCACCTGGAAGCAGAGCACGAAGTCCATACATCCGGACGGGATGCCCCGTAGGGGCGGTACCTTCATGCGGCGGAACTCCACGTTGCCCCCCTGGGGAATTACCTCGGCGGGAGGGGGCGTTTTATCGATGGTGGTGAAACTGTCGGCATGCGGGGCGATGACGGATACGCCGTATCCGCTGCCCGTTCCGATCTCGAGGACGGTGCCGTGCACGATCTCCGCCGCCTTGCTGTATGCCAGCATGGAACGTTGGAATACGTAGTTGTCGGATGCGTCCCTCTGCGAAACCCGCTCAGCGCTTTGTATGCTCATTTTTGTCTTTTTTCGTTATCCGTCCGTCCGCCACGACCACTTCGCTGCGGCTCATCAAGTGGCCGAGTGCGCGTTTGAACACCTTTTTGCTCATGCCCGTGAGAGCGGCTACCTCTTCCGGTGCACTCTTGTCGTTCAGGGTGAGCGTTCCGCCCGCCTGGTCGAGCAGTGCGGCGAGCCTGCGGGCCGCATCCTTCACCTCGTCGAACCCCTGCTGTTGCAGACTGATGTCTATGCGGCCGTCTTCCGTGATGCGGTTCACGTATCCCCGAAGCCGGTCGCCCGGTTGTACGGGCCGGAAAAGCTGGTTGTCGTACAGTACGCCCCAATGGCGGTTCTCCACGATGACCCGGTAACCGACCGGAATGCGTCGTGCGACGAGAATGTCCACCTGCTGCCGGGGGCGGACGGTGATGGTTTCGTTGGAGATGAAGCCGTTGAGTTTCGTGGTGGCTACCACCCGTCCCGAAACGTTGTCGCGATAGACGAAGACCGGATAGCGCCTGCCCGGTTCCATGCGGAATGCCTGGTTGGCGTTGGGGATGAAGAGGTCTTTGGCGGTGATGCCCCAGGCGAGGAATGCACCGTGCAGATTCTTGTCCACCACTTCGAGGAAGGCCGCCTCGCCCGCGACGGCGTATGGGCGTTCGGTCGTGGCGATCGGGCGGTTCTCGGAGTCGTGGTAGACGAACACCTCTTTCGTGTCGCCCGGACGATCTTCGAGGGAGACGTATCGGTTGGGAAGCAACACTTCGTTGCCTTCCGCGTCGGCGAGGTATATTCCGTGGTCGGATATCCTGCTGACCGTCAGTGTTTGGTAGCTTCCTGCCTGTAGCATAATGAAAACGTTTATCGTACAAAGTTAATCCGAATCGTTGCATTTCCTCGATGCCCGGAGGTTTTTATTTGCAACGGCCCGGGCGGGGAGCCGCCCGCAAGTCGTAGGGGACCGCAGTGCCGGCATCCGGAGGCCGACGAAATCGGGAACAGTCGCGGAAAGGAGGCGGAACTGGAAAAGTCGTAGCGGCAGCCGGGGGCGTGCCGTGCGAATGGGGCCGACGACTGGACGCCCGGCTGCGCTATTACGGGCACACCGATCCCGACAACCTTACCGACGAGGAGCGGGCCGTGCGTGTAAACGAGTTAAAGTACAGCAGAGCAGAGGAGGCCGAAGCTACGAATGGCCATCTACCATGACGATTATACCGAGAAGTACATACAGAATACTCCCCATCCAATATATGGTTTTCGCCTGAATGGGATGTTCTATCCTGTTGCGATAGGCTACAATGAAAGGCATCGCAGGTAATAGGATGATAAATATCACAATCGCAGGCAATTTGACTATAAGTCGCAGCGTAGCCACGCACAGATAGTAGATGCCCGTGACGGCGAACCATATTGTTATCAGCATACCCATACACACCAATCAGATGGCAAAATTATATTCGCTGAAGCACGAAAGCGCCGGTCGCCCGCAGGGACGGTGCACGGTCGCGAAGCGATTCGTTTGAAGCAAAAATACGGAAAGTCGAGCGCAAAACCGAATAGCATTTCGGATTTTGCCGAGACGGAGTATTTAAGACGAAGTCAAAGATACGGAAAGTCGAGCGCAAAACCGAACGGCATTCGGATTTTGTCGAGACGGAGTATTTAAGACGAAGTCAAAGATACGGATTCATTGTGCCGAGAGGCAACATAGGAGTACGCCCGGCAACGAGGGCCGATGCTTACGGCTTCCTGACTGCTCGCAGGGCTGTCGTCCGATGGGCGTTTGCGATGTTCGGCGAATATATTTCGTATTTTTGCATCGGGCGGCCTGTCGGGAAACGACCGGTTGCCGGTGTCGGATTGGCGGTCGTTTGTCTTGCGTGGCGTTTAGAGGGTGTGCCGAGAGGAAGATACGCATGCGTGGCGTGCTGCCCGTTCGGATTTTGTGCACAGGATGTTGCTGCGTTGCCCGCCCGAAAAAGAGAGGGGGAGCGGCCGACGAAAGGTCCGACGGGGAGCGAACCGGAGGAGGTTTGAAAATCGCGGGACTCCTTCACGGCGGCGCCTGTGGTGTCGGCCGGTCCCGATACGAACCGCTTCAAGGCCGACGGTCGCAGTGCCTTCGAGGGCGTTGCGGAGGTGTTTCCGACACGGTTCGGAATAGCTCGTCCGTATTTCCCGTGTGGCGGCATGCCGGGGGTAGAGCGGGCGAAAGTACGTTGAAAGAATAAGGTATGGAAAAGAAACGATTGGTGGTTTTTACCGGTGCCGGTGTCAGTGCCGACAGCGGGATCTCCACATTCCGCGATGCGGACGGTCTGTGGGCGAATTATAGAATAGAGGATGTGTGTACGCCCGAGGCGCTGGAACGGCATCGGGAGCGGGTGATCGGGTTTTACAATACCCGTCGGCGCGAACTCCTCGCTGCGGAGCCCAATGCGGGGCATTATGCCCTTGCAGGGTTGGAGGAGGTGTTCGAGGTGCGGGTCATCACCCAAAATATCGACGACCTGCACGAACGGGCCGGCAGCGGTAGCGTGCTTCATCTGCACGGCGAACTGCGCAAGTTGCGCAGTTCGGTGAACGAACGGCTCGTTTTTCCCATCGAGGGGTGGGAGCAGGGGCTTGAGGATCGGGCGCCGGACGGTTCGTTGGCCCGGCCTTTCGTGGTCTTTTTCGGGGAGTCCGTGCCCAATTTCGAGCAGGCTGTGGAGATCGTTTCCCGGGCCGATCTGTTGATCGTGGCAGGTACCTCGCTGGCCGTCTATCCGGCCGCCTCGCTCGTGCGGTATGTGCCGGACGGGGCTCCGGTCTATCTGGTAGACCCGGGCGAGCCGGACGTGCGGGGAGTCCGCAATCTTCGGCAGCATTTGCGCATGCGCGGAGAGGAGGGGTTGCCATTGCTGGCGGCCTGTCTTCGGGAAGAGATGGCATGAGGGGAGACTCGGCCCGAAGTCCGGAGAAGACTATGAATCGACGCTTTCCCGGGCAAAATGGTAACGGAATGTAACGAAGAATTTGTTTATTGTGCGGTTTTGCGTACTTTTGCGGACGCCGAAAGCCCGACGGGCTTTCGGCCTGATATTTAATAATACCCTGAAACAATGACAAAACTCGCAGTAGTCGCGTTGGGCGGAAATGCCCTTCTGCGGAGCGGCCAGAAAGGTACTTACGCCGAACAGCTACAGAACGTACAAGATACCTGCAACTCGTTGATGCAGCTTGTTTCCAGAAACTACAATCTCGTTATCGGCCACGGTAACGGTCCGCAGGTGGGAAATGTGCTCCTGCAGCACGATGCCGGTCGCAAGACCTACGACCTGCAGGTGATGCCGATGGATTTCTGTGTGGCCGAAACGCAGGGCTCCATAGGTTATATGATCGAGCGCACCCTGCGCAATGAACTTGCCCACAGGCAACTGCACCGCAACGTGATTACGATGGTGACGGAAGTGGTGGTGGACCGCGACGACGAACGTTTCTCCAACCCCACCAAACCCATCGGACCTTATTATACCAAAGAGCAGGCCGACCGGATGGCCGAGGCCGACGGTTCCATCTTCCGGGAGGACCCCAAGGGGAACGGCTGGCGCAAGGTGGTCGCGTCGCCCGTGCCGCTGGAGATCATCAACGTCGACATCGTCAAACGACTTGCTTCGGAGGGCAATATCGTGATAACGGCTGGCGGCGGCGGTATTCCCGTGTATCGGGAGAACGATCGTCTGGTGGGCGTGGAAGCGGTGATCGACAAGGACCTCGCTTCGGCGCTTACGGCGGTACGGATCGGTGCCGACGAATTTTACATCCTCACCGACGTGCCCAAGGTATACGTCAACTTCCGCAAGCCCGACGAGAAGGCTCTGGATACCATTACCGTGGCAGAGGCGGAACGATATATCGAAGAGAAGCAGTTCTCGGAGGGTTCCATGCTTCCGAAGGTGAAGGCGGCGCTTTACTTCGTGCGCAACGGCGGGAAAGAGTGCGTGATCACCGATGCGACGCAGCTCGGCGTGCCGGGCGGCGGAACGCGGATCGTGCCGTAAGACGGAAGGAAAAATATCGGTGCGGATCGATAGGGCGCGTTTTCAGGTAAGGATGCGGACCCGACGGGTGCTCCGGAAGGATACCTTGTCGATTCGGACACAGCTTCGGCCTCCGGTCGGTAGTGCGCTACCGACCGGAGGCGGCTTTTGGAGGCGGGAGGTTCTGCCGATGGCGGGGAGAACGTATTTATTTTGCGGCCTCGATGGAAATGGCAAGGATATTGCGTTGCTGTAATCGGAAGCCGGTATGCCGGTAGAATTTAAAATTACAGCATGATGGAAGAAGTATTATATACGGCCAAAGCAACGACCAAAGGAGGACGTAACGGCCATGTCGCATCGTCGGATGGTATTATAGACCTCGAACTCCGCACTCCGAAGGAGATGGGTGGCGAGAGCGGATACAGCAATCCCGAGCAGCTTTTCGCGGCGGGGTATGCGGCTTGTTTCGATTCGGCCATGACCCTGTTGGCCCGGCGTAAAAGGCTGAATGTGGATGACGCGGAGATTATCGTGGAGGTCGGAATCGGGAAAGATCCCGCCGACGGAGGATTTAAACTGCGTGCCGACATAACGGGCGTTTTTCCTGCCGGGATCACTTCCGGGCAAGCGGCCGAGTTGATGGAGGCCGCGCACGGTTTCTGTCCCTACTCGAAGGCCACACGGGGCAATATCGAGGTGACTCTCCACCACCGGGTCGCAGAATAACGACGAACACACACTTTTTGTTTAACTAAAAAATAATACGATTATGAAAGGTTCGAATGTTGCAGCATTTCTCATTGGTGCCCTCGCAGGCGGTATTACGGCACTTCTTTATGCCCCGCAGAGCGGCAAGAAAACTCGTCAGCAGGTACGCGAGTTCATCGACGAGGAGATGGAACAGGCCAGCGAATTTGTAGAACGTACGGCGGCTAAGGCCAAGAATGCGGTCAACAAAGGCGTCAGCCAGGTAAAGCAGGGCGCATCACATGCCCGCGAATTCGTGAATAACGAGATCGCCGGGGTGAAAGCCGAGTTGTGCGATTGCGACCGGAAAACGGAATAAGATGTAATACACGATAGGAATGGAAGAACTGTTTAAGGATATCAGGTACTATGTCGACCTGCGCATCAAGAGGGCTAAGCTGACCGTAGTCGAACACCTCTCGACGTTCTTCGGCAGAGTGATTTCGGTGACGGCCTTTTTACTGCTGCTGTTGCTGGCGCTCATGACTTTCACCGGAGCATTGGTGGCTGCCGTGGCTCTTTGGATCGGGTCGCTCATCTGGGCTTTCGTTATCGTGGGCGGTTTCTATCTTGTCGCGGCGTTGCTCTTCTATCTGCTTAGGAACAGGCTCTTCACCGGAGGTATGGTGAGGACGTTCAGCAAAATGTTCTTCGAGAATAATTCTAACGATACGGAGGGTGACGATGAAGAAGATTGAAGATAGGCAACTGGCACGTCTGAGCTCGATGAAGGAGCTGCAGACGGCGAAACGGAAGATAAACCGTGCCATGCGCGGGATGGAAGCGGATGTGAAGGACGATTACCATGCGGCGTTGGAGATGTTCTCCTGGCGCGAGGTACTCTCCTACGGAGTCAGCATAGCGGACAGCTTGCAGAGTGTCGTACGGTACATGGGTAAGGGACTCTACTCGGGAATCGTGACGGGGCTTGCCAACGGCCTGCGGCGCCGCCGCAAAAACAAGGCGATGCGCCGTCAGGGTTGCGGTTGCGGTTGCTGAGTGCCGGAAAAGCCGGGAAGCACCCGGATTTTCCGAAAGACAGAAAAGAGGAAGGGCGTTCGACAGAACGCCTTTCCTCTTTCCGTCTTTCCGGAGGGGTCACAGCAGCCCGGCGTCGATCAGGGTGATGATCTGTTCGATCATCGCGTCCTCGCCGCCCCGGGAAGGGGCGTAGTGCTGCTTGAGGTCCGCTTTGAATATTTTCGCGATGGTATTGTAGAACCCTGCCGTGAACTTTCCGCGGAAGTCCCGGAGCAGTTGGTAGGGCGTCCGGCTGGTCTCCCTGTCGATCAGTTTGATCAGGATTTTCCCTTGCGTGTAGGTCATTTTCTCGAGAATGGGCGTGTATTTTACCACGATCTCCCGTTCCATCGACGCGATGAACTTCTCCCTTTCGCGCGGCGACTTGATTCCGTCGAGCGTGGTTTCGAGCGTGTGCATGTATTGTCGCGCCTCCAGGGCGTAGGGGTAGACCTTCTTGACGTTCTGTACCAGGCGGTCGTACTGTTTCCGGTTCTTCGGCGGGGCGAAGACGTAGAGCGGATCGACGGCTACGCTGATGACCGTATCGCCCCTTTCGATCTCGTACCCGTTGTACCGGCCGCCGCGGAAACGGTAGGGATTCGGACTCTGCGCGAACAAGGCTGTTCCAACTCCCAGGATGGAAAGGATAAGTGCGATTATGTGTTTCGGTCTCATCGAAAAGCCTTATCTTTGTTCGCAAAGGTAACAGTTTCCAACGATGTTGTATCGTCTTAAAATAAATAACGTATGCAAACGAATGTTAGTATTGCCGAAGGTATCTATCTGATCGGCGTAAACGACCGTAGGACGGCTCTGTTCGAGAATATCTGGCCCATCCCTTACGGAGTCTCCTACAACTCCTATCTTATACGCGACGAGAAGTGCGTGCTGCTCGACACGGTGGAGTTCGGCTGCGAGGGAGCCTACCTCGACCGTATCGGCGAGATTCTGGAGGGGCGCGAACTCGACTACCTGGTGGTGAACCACATGGAACCGGATCATTCGGGCGAAGTGGGAAACGTACTGAGGCGTTATCCCGCCGCGAAACTCATCGGCAATGCCATGACGCGTAAGATTCTGCTGGGCTATCTCGGCGACCTGGGCGACCGTTTCGTAGAGGTGAAGGACGGCGACTCGCTGTCGCTGGGCAATCATACGCTCCATTTCTACATGACCCCCTGGGTGCATTGGCCGGAGACCATGATGACGTACGAATCGACCGAAAAGATTCTTTTCTCGGCTGATGCGTTCGGTACGTTCGGGGCTACCGACGGGGCCATGACCGATGAGCTGACCGACCTGGCCGAGTACAAGGAGGAGATGCGGCGCTACTACTCCAACATCGTGGGCAAGTACGGCGGGATGGTACAGAAGGCGCTGGCCAAGCTCTCCTCGCTCGAGGTGAAGACGCTCTGTTCGCTGCACGGACCGGTATGGTCCCGTCAGGCGGGCGAGGTGATCGGACTCTACGACAAGTGGAGCCGCTGCGAGCCCGACGACGAAGCCGTCGTCATTTATGCCTCCATGTACAACAACACCGCCCGGATGGCCAACCATATCGCCGACCGGCTGGCCGAGCGCGGGATCAAAGGGGTGAAGGTCTACGATGTGTCGAAAACGCACCTTTCCTATCTCATCAGCGAGATATGGCGCTGCCGTTACGTGGTGCTCGGAAGCTGCGCCTACAATGCCGACATGTTCCCGCTCATGGGACTGCTGTGCAACTCCATGCTTCACTACGGCCTCAAGGGGCGGGAGCTGGCGCTCTTCGGAAGCGGCAGCTTCGGAGGCGGCGGTGTACGTGCGCTCCGGAAGTTCGCCGAGGCGAGCGGCTGGGAGCTGATGTGCGAGCCGGTGGAGGTGACCGGTACGGCGACACCTGAGAACCTGATGAAATTCGAACCGCTGGCTGACGCTGTGGCCGAGCGGATGAAGGCCGGACGGAAGTAGTGCCATGCTGGAAAAGGGATTGAGATATACGGTCCGGAAGCAGGTCGGTGCGGCCGATACGGCGCTGGCCATGGGGTCGGGCGACATGGAGGTGTTCGCCACACCGGCGATGGTGGCACTGATGGAGCATGCGGCGATGCGGGCCGTTGCCGCCCGGCTGTCTGCCGGAAGTACGACGGTGGGTGCCGAAATGAGTACGTCGCACATCAGGCCTTCGGCACCGGGTGCCGTCGTCACGGCCGAGGCGGAACTGGTGGCGGTCGAGGAGCGGAAGCTGACGTTCCGCGTGGCGGCTTTCGACGGCGATCGGATGATCGGCCAGGGCACGCATGTGCGCTATGTGGTGGACCGGGATCGGTTCCTGTCGAAACTTTAAACGGCGACGGCAAGGAAGCGCTCTCCCGGCGGGAAGGGCGCTTTTGCCGGATGCGGTTACGGATAAGGATTGAATTTTAAACAAATAGAGTGCAATGAAAAATGCCATAGCTATTCTGGCGGGCGGGGGACCCGCGCCGGGAATAAATACGGTGATCGCCAGCGTGGCGAAGACGTTTCTGGGACACGGTTATCGTGTGATAGGACTGCATGACGGCTATAAGGGACTTTTCTCGCAGAAGCCGCGGATGCTGGATATGGATTACGGGTTGGCGGACGAGATATTCGACCGCGGAGGTTCTTACCTGCACATGAGCCGCTACAAACCCAGCGACGAGGATTTCGCCGAACGGTTCAATCTCGATTTCTTCGTGGACAATCAGGTGAAGTTGCTGGTGACCATCGGCGGAGACGATACGGCCTCGACGGCCAACCGGATCGCGAAGTTTCTCGAAGCGAAGCGGTATCCCATCGCCAACATCCATGTGCCGAAGACCATAGACAACGACCTTCCTCTGCCCGACGGAATGCCGACGTTCGGCTACGAATCGGCGAAGGACAAGGGATCGGTGATCGCACGGACGGTATATGCCGATGCGTGCACGAGTAGCAACTGGTTTGTGATCACGGCTATGGGGCGGTCGGCCGGCCATCTTGCCTTCGGTATCGGCACTGCGTCCCATTACCCGATGATCGTCATACCGGAGATGTTCGACCGGACGGAGATCACTGTGGATAAAATTCTGCGCCTGGTGGTGTCGTCGATGATTAAGCGACGTCTGATGGGAATGAACTACGGGGCGGCGATGATCTCCGAGGGGGTGTTCCACGAGCTTAAAGCCGAGGAGATAGCCGCTGCCGGCGTGAATTTCTCCTACGACGACCACGGACATCCGGAGTTGTGGAAGGTGTCGAAAGCGCACGTTTTCTGTACGCTGATAGACGACAAGCTGGCGAAGCTCAACCTGAAGATCCGCCCGCGGCCGGTGGAGCTGGGGTACGAGATGAGGTGCCAGACGCCGATAGCCTACGACCTGGAATACTGTTCCGCACTCGGCGTCGGGGTGTACAAACTCTTCTCGGAAGGAAAGACGGGGTGTATGGTGTGTGCCGATGCCCTGGGGCGTATCGGTCACCTCTATCTGCGCGATATTCAGGATCCGGTGACAGGAAAGATTCCGCCCCGCACGGTGGATGTCACCTCGGATCGTTGCCGTTATGTGATCGATAATCTCTTGTCGTATATCGGACCGGAGGATTACGAAGCGGCCCGTAGCTATGTGCCGGACCCGGAGAATTACGACCTCTACAACATTCTGGAGTGGGAGAGGCCCTGAGGGTTCCTTCCGCCCGTATGAACAAATGAGGGACGGACCCCAGGGTCCGTCCCTCATTTGTTTCGGGAGAGGAAAAAACTATGCTTCGGGTTTGATCCGCGACCAGGACAAGGCACCGCTGGGGCACATCTCCACCACGCGGATGATCTCTTGTGTGGAAGCGCCCCGGATGTCTACCCACGGGCGTTTCTTCGCGTTGAAAACCTTCGGTAGGTTCCTTACGCATTCGCCTGCGTGCCAACATAGTTCGGGTTGCCAATGAACCTCGATCTCCCCATTGTCGTAATGTTTGTGATTCTCTGCCATAATCGTTCTCGTATTTGGTTGGGTATACGGTTCGGAAGGGGAGCGACGCTTTTCCGCAAGAAGCGTTGTTCCCTTATTCGTCGCTTTCGTCGGACTCGTCGTCCGGGCGGTCGGCGAGTTCGTCCGCACCTTTTATATCGTCGTTGTAGTAATCCTTTTCTTCGTCCTCTTCAATCTGGCCGTCTACATTGACATCTATCTTGACGAGGTAGTTGGTGTCTTCCGTTTCAAACCTGACGGCATAAAAGAAGTCGCCCGGCCCCTTGTCGATACGGATCATGTGGTCGGTAAAACCGTGGGGATACTGTTTCCTTACCTCCTCCTGCAGCTCTTCGGACATGTTCTGCAGTTTGGTCACTACGCGTTTTTTAGTTGTCTTTGCGGTTGGCATAACTCGAAAAAAATTTTTGCAAGTATACGGAAAATTTGCAAGACAAGTACCAGACGAATCATTTTTAATAAAAAAAACATTTTATGCCTTGCAGGGGCCTCTGGTAACGATTTTCAGCAAAATTCTTGCAATGCCAAAGACAAAATCCGTACCTTTATAGTGCGGTAACTGATATTTTGAAAGGGCGGATGAAAATAGGTAGTATGACACCCAAAGAGAAGATCGACGCGCTGCGTGAAAAGCTGAACGAATACAACAGACGTTATTATATAGAAAATGACCCGGTGGTGAGCGACAGCCAGTTCGATGCCATGCTGCACGAACTGCAGGAGCTCGAACGCCGTTATCCGGAGTATGACGATGTCAATTCCCCCACCCAGCGGGTGGGAAGCGACGTTACCAACCGCTTCGAGGCGGTCCGGCACCGTTACCCGATGATGTCGCTGGCCAATACCTATTCGCTGGAGGAGTTGCGGGAGTTCTACGATCGCGTGACGAAAGAGACGGGAGAGGCGGAGTTCGTCTGCGAACTGAAGTTCGACGGAACGGCCATCTCGCTCACCTATGAAGCGGGGCGGTTGGTACGCGCCGTCACCCGTGGCGACGGCGCGATGGGCGACGACGTGACGGCCAACGTGCGGACCATCCGCAGCATTCCGCTGGTGCTGGCGGGAGAGGACTATCCCGCTTATTTCGAGATGCGCGGCGAAATCTATATGCCGCGTGCGGTATTCGCCGCTCTGAACCGGGAGAAGGAGGAGATAGGCGAACAGCCCTTCGCCAATCCGCGCAATGCGGCGGCCGGCACGTTGAAGTTGCAGAACTCCTCCGTGGTTGCGTCGCGGCGCCTGGAGTGCTTCCTGTATGCCATGGCGGGGGAGGGATTGCCTTACGAGTCGCATTGGGAGAACCTGAACAAAGCGCGGGAGTGGGGATTTCGCATCTCCGACCACATGCGACTTTGCCGTACTTGGGAGGAGATCGACGCATTCATCGGGGATGCCGACCGTCTCCGGCAGGGACTCCCTTACGATACGGACGGCGCGGTGGACCGTTACGATCTGCAACGCCGTCTCGGTGCTACGGCCAAGGCGCCCCGGTGGGCCGTGGCCTATAAGTTCAAGGCGGAACAGGCCCTTACCCGGCTGGTATCCGTGGAGTTTTCGGTGGGGCGCACGGGGGCTGTTACGCCGGTGGCGAACCTCGAACCGGTGCAGTTGGCCGGTACGACGGTGAAGCGTGCGTCGCTGCACAATGCCGATCAGATCGCGTTGCTCGACATTCGCATCGACGACATGGTGTATGTGGAGAAGGGCGGAGAGATCATCCCCAAAATCACGGGAGTGGAAGAGGCGACGCGTCGCCCCGGAAGCCGGTCTTTCGAGTTCGTCACGCACTGTCCGCAATGCGGGGCGGAGCTGGTACGGTACGAGGGAGAAGCGGCCTGGTATTGTCCCAACGGCAGCGGTTGTCCGCCCCAGATCATCGGTCGTATCGTACACTTCATCTCCCGCAAGGCGATGGATATCGAGGGGATCGGCGAAGAGACCGTCGCCCTTTTTTACGAGGAGGGCATGGTCCGGGATGTGGCGGATCTGTACGACCTGAAACCGGAGCGGATGGCGGCGTTGCCCCGTCTGGGAGAGAAATCGGCGGCCAATATCATGCAGAGCCTGGCACGTTCGCTCGAAGTGCCCTTCGCCCGTGTGCTGTATGCGCTGGGGATTCGTTTCGTGGGCGAGGCCACGGCCCGCAACCTCGCCGCCCATTTCGGGAGCCTCGATGCCGTCATGGCCGCCTCCGAGGAGGAGCTTGCGCAGGCCGAGGAGGTGGGCGGCAAGGTGGCCGGCAGCATCCGGGAGTATTTCGCCGATCCGGTGAATCTGTGTATCGTGGAGCGGTTGCGGGCGGCCGGCGTGCGTTTTGAGGCCGACGCGTGCGAACAGTTGTCGGATTCGCTGGCGGGGGTGAGCATCGTGATCTCCGGAACATTCCTGCGTCACGGAAGAGAGGAGCTGAAAGCGCTGATCGAGTCGCACGGCGGGCGTAACCTCGCGGCGATCTCCAAGAATGTGGATTATCTGCTGGCCGGTGCCAACATGGGGCCGGCAAAGTTGGCGAAAGCCACCAAACTCGGTGTGCGGATCATCTCGGAGGAGGATTTCGAGCGGATGATAGCCGGAACGGATGCCGGACATCCGATCGGGACTTCCCCCGTCGGAGGGGAGGAAACTCCGGCGGTCGATGCCGCCGGACGAGACCATCCGGTTGGAGTGAAGGAATCGGAACAGGACCATCGGGCAACGGATCCGACGGGGCAAGGCGTTCTGTTTTGATTTTTACTTTATTTTAATTTTACAAGAATTAATAATTCATAATTACACTTTAAGTGTATCTGTTTTCGCGGAGATAAGAAAAAAATATCTATATTTGCCTATTCGACGGGGCTGTTCTCCGCCGAATACGGGTATGCGGTGCTCCGGGCGGAGAGCGCGTCGCGGCGGCGGAGGTCCGGACGGGAGATACCGCAATGATTGACAATTTATTGAAAAAGATATGAGAGCTTTTCCTTCGGGATTGGGGGTGGCGTTGGTGACCCCTTTCCAGGATAACGGAGCGATTGATTTTCCTGCACTGGACGCACTGGTAGACCGTGTTACGGCCGGCGGTGCGGATTATCTGGTGGCATTGGGGACCACGGCCGAGACGCCGACCCTCTCTACGGCCGAGCGCAAAGCGGTGCTCGCCCGGATCAGGAACCGCAATGCCGGTCGGTTGCCGCTGGTCGCGGGCATCGGCGGCAACGATACGGCGGGGGTGGTGGCGGCCCTGCGCGATTTCGACCTGGAGGGTGTGAGTGCGGTGCTGAGCGTGACGCCCTTCTATAACCGTCCTTCGCAGCGCGGACTCTACGAACATTTCAGGGCCGTGGCGCAGGCTGCGCCGGTACCGGTGATTTTATATAATGTACCGGGGCGTACGGGAGTCAATATGTTGCCGCAGACTACGCTGCAACTCGCCGGGGAGTTCGACAACATCATCGCCGTCAAGGAGGCGAGCGGCGACATGGCGCAGATCGAAGAGCTGATAGCCGGAGCTCCGGAAGGATTCCATGTGCTGTCGGGAGACGATTCCCTGGCCGTGCGGCTGATCGAGAAAGGGGGCGACGGACTGATCTCGGTGGTGGCCAATGCTTATCCGGCCTATGTGGCGGAGATGGTGGATGCGGCGTTGCGGCGGGATGCGTCCCGTGCGAACGGCCTGTGGAACGGAATCGCGGAACTCGTGAAGGCGTTGTTTGCGGAGGGGAATCCCACCGGAATCAAGGCGGCGCTGAGTCTGTGCGGGGTGGCGGGCAATCACCTGCGTCTGCCGCTGGTGGCCTCTTCGCCCGAACTGACCGACCGTATACGGGGGCTGGCTGCCGCTGCCGGCTTGTGAACCCAGTCGTCCGGCGGGCCGGAAGAGAGCCCGGAGGCTCAATAAATCCGGGGCACGTAACGTTATGAATGTATGCGTAAACTATTGACAATCCTGCTGGCGGCCTTGCTCGGCACGCCGGTGGTCCTGGGGCAGGTCGCGCCCGACAACGACGACATCTTCGAGCAGACCCTCAACCATGAGTCGCCCTATTATTATCCCTCGCTCATGTTGCGTTATCGCTCGGGCGATACGACGCTCACGGAAAGGGATTATTACTACCTCTACTACGGCTATGCCTTTTCCGACGACTATCGGCCTCTGATGCCGATATCGGCCGAGGACCGGGTGCTGATGGCTTTCGAGAAGGCGCACGGCGATCCGTCGTACGACAACATGCGCGACATTGTCCGTTATGCCGAGGAGGTGATGCGCTTCGACCCCTTCAGTCCGACGAACCTCAATTTTCTTGCCTATGCCTACGGGGCGATGGGCGATACGCTGAACGAACGGATCAATTACGACCGTTTGACCAAAGTTTTGGCTGTGATCGGCGACTCGGGGACGGGGCTCACCGAGAAGTCGCCCATGCATGTGCTGCGCTTCTCGCATGCCGCCGATGTGCTGGGGACCTTGGGACTCTCCGTGGTGAAACGGCTGGTGGTGTCCCGTACCACGGAATACATCACCGTGGCGAACGAAAACGGCCGTCAGTTGAGCAAGGGCTACTATTTCGATTACAGCCGTGTGTATTGGGGCGATCCGGAGGATGCCCCGCAGAAGGAGCGCCGCTGGAAAATCAACGACTACCCCGTGGGCGGGTATTAAAACCGTAAGGATATGAAATTTTTCGACAGAATAAAGCGAGGATTGTGCATGCTTGCGGCGGCGGTGGCGCTGGCCGGATGCGAGAAGGGACCGGTGTGTCCCGGCGGCCCCGGATGCGAGCCGACCGAGGGAAGTCACACGTTCCTGATCTATGCCGTGGCGAACAACAACCTGTGGCGTTTCATCCGCGGGAACGTCAACATGGCGATGGAGGCCGTCCGGAGGGGCGTGCCGGCCGATACGCGGGTGTTGGTCTATTGGGACGGACTGACGAATGTGACGGGCGAGAGCAAGACCGAGCTCACCGAGATCGTGATGGAGAACGGCGAGGTGTTCGAACGGGTGCTGAAGCGTTACGCGGAGCAGGATTCTACCGATCCGTCGGTCATGAAGGCCGTGTTGCGCGATGTGAGTTATTACGCTCCCGCCGAGGTCTACGGCATCGCGCTGAGCGGCCACGGTACGGGATGGTTTCCGCCCGAGCTCAACAATCTACGGCAGCCGCGTTCCGGAGAACCCCGTATCGAACACGACCTGCGCCGGCCCGAAAATGCCCTCACGAGGGCTTACGGTCCCGACGGTGACGAATACATGTCTGCGGAAGGGCTGGCGGAAGGGCTGGCGGAGATCTATTTCGACTATGTGATCTTCGATGTCTGTTTCATGTCGTCCATCGAATTGCTGTATGAGCTGAAGGACAACGCCCGGTATATGCTGGTTTCTCCGGCGGAGATTTTGGGGCAGGGAATCCCTTATCACAAGGTGTTGCCGTTGCTCCTGAGCCGCGATTATCCGCTCGACCGGCGGCTCGCTTCGGCGGCATCCGCGATCGTGGAGTATTATCGCGGCGAAAGCACCCCTTCGGCAACCTTTACGGTGGTGGCTATGGGAGGTTTGCGGAGAGTGGTCGATGCCGTGAAACGGATCTTTGAAACGGAGGTCGGAGAACCCGATTTCGGGGAGATTCAGTACCTGGAGGTCCTGGAACCCGAACACGCCTTTTTCGACCTGAAGGATTACCTGAAGAACATAACCGAAAACGGTACCGAGGAGGCCTGGAGCGCCTATGCCGAATTCGAGCGTGCACTGGATGCCGCCATCGTGGCGGAGAGCCATACGCCGCAGATATACTCGGCGTTGGGCTCCTTGCTGACGAGCGGTTTCTTCCCCGCCGAGAATGTATGCGGCATATCGACCTATATTCCGCGGGAGTGGCTTCCCGTGACGCGGGAGGCGTGGTACGCCACCTCGTGGGCCCGCTATGTAAGGCCCAGATAACAGGCGACTCGGTCGTACACTTGCCACAAGGGCGGAGAAACCGGTTTCTCCGCCCTTGTGCGTGGATGGATATTCCCGGAATGAGCGGCCTCGGATGAAGGTCTTCGGGATGCGGAGGGGGTAGTGAGCCGCACCGGACACGCCGCGGGACGGATCGTTTCGGCATTCCGAGCGGCGGAGGGTGCCCACGGATGGTCTTTTCGATTCGACGCTCGGATCGTTGAGTTGTTCGGAGGGACTTCCGATACCGGTCCGGTCGATTTATAGGAACGACGGAACGATGTTTTGATATCCTGTAAGGCAGGGAAAGGTCAGCGTTTTCCGTTCGGCCGCAGTTCCTGCGGCATGGGGAGCGACAGGCGGGTGAAACTGATGACGGCTCCGGCCGCGGCGAATCCCCCGGCCAGGAGGAGTGCGGTGTGGATGCTGTCGGTCGAGGTCATTTGGAAAAGCAGGGCCACGAGGGCGGCTCCGGTACTCTGCCCCAGCAGGCGGGCCGTGGCGAGCATGCCGCTCGCACTGCCGCTCCGGTGGGGCGGTGCCGAACCGACGATGATGCTGTTGTTGGGCGATTGGAAAAGGCCGAATCCGAGACCGCAGAGGACGAGCCGCCATACGATGTCGGCTTCGTGGGGGGAGGGCGGTAGCCAGGCGAGCAGGAAGAGCCCGCAGGTCATGATCGAGAGACCGATGCCGCCCAGCAGACCGGCATGCACGCGTTCGACGAGGATGCCCGCCAGCGGAGCGACGACCACGATGACCGCCGGCCAGGCGGTCATGACGAGC
>ERZ777011.687-NODE-687-length-48335-cov-10.500746_pt1 | contig 48335 bp, 40 predicted proteins | sample MGYA00374964_ERZ777011 | MGnify/ENA primary metagenome ERZ777011 (study PRJEB29310, sample SAMD00008975) | mouse gut metagenome | study: EMG produced TPA metagenomics assembly of the Metagenome analysis of fecal microbiota from mouse which was promoted...
ACTTTGTCGGACATTTTTCAGACTCTCTTTTGTCCAACTTTTTGGGTTCAGTTCACTTTCCGTTGAGCCGCATTCAGGAGGCATACCGTTTGTTTGAAAGCGGGTGTGACGGTGTTATAAAGGTAGCAATCTATCCTGACTGACATTGTGCCTGTCCGTTTTGGCTGTTTGCATTATCGATAGATTGTACGTATCTTTGGCTAAGCGCCTTAGATACTCACGCTTGGCAAAACGAAATAAATTTGTTTTGCGCTCGACTTATTCGTATCTTTGTTGAGATGTAATTAATGATTGATGGGATATGATAATAAATGCTGCGAGGTTTGTGGTAAGCAATAGCGACTATCGGCGCTGTCCCGATGATAATCGCCATGAATATGCGTTTATCGGGCGCTCTAATGTGGGCAAGTCGTCGCTAATCAATATGCTTACCGGCAAGAAGGGTCTTGCAATGACTTCTTCGACGCCGGGCAAGACAATGCTCATAAATCATTTTTTAGTTAACGACAGCTGGTATATTGTCGATTTGCCGGGATACGGATATGCCCGCAGGAGCAAGGCCGACAGGGCGCGTCTTGAAGGGATTATCAGTGATTATGTGTTGAATCGCAAGCAGATGACCAATCTGTTTGTGCTTATCGACAGTCGCCATAAGCCGCAGCAGATCGATTTGGAGTTTATGGAGTGGCTCGGCGAGAACGGGGTGCCGTTCAGCATTGTGTTCACCAAGCTCGACAAGCTGAGCCCGAATGCGGGTAAGAAGCTTACGGCCGATTACTGTGCGGCTCTTCTTGATACTTGGGAAGAGCTTCCGCCGGTATTCCGCACGTCGAGCGAGGACAAGCGCGGGCGCGATGCCTTGTTGAATTATATAGAGGAACTCAACCGTCTGCCGGTAGGCTCGGACGAACAATGACTTGCCTGCTTTTGTTGGATAAGAAATAAATACTTACTCCAATGAAAGAATCGAAAGCAGGAAATAACGAAGCATCAGCTGCCACTGCCGATGATGCCGGCAAGTACCCCGGTGTGGCAATAGATGTGGCCGATGGCGATGAAACAAATGCCGTTGATGTTAAGGAACGGACTTTGACTCTCGGTTTCAATCCGAGAAACGAGAAGTAATTCAGCAGTCCCGTTTTATGCAGTGGCGCGCGGCCGTGCACTCGTCGAGTGTGCGGTCGACTATTATATGGCGGTTTGCCATAGCGCCGATCTCGCTCATTTCGTGGCTTACCAGAAGTATGGTGGTGGTCTTGGCTAATTCTGCCATGATTTCATAAAGGCGGCTCTCGAAGTGCTTGTCGATATAGCTAAGTGGTTCATCAAGCACGAGTATTCTGGGCTTGCGCACTATGGCGCGGGCAAAGAGGGTACGCTGTAGCTGGCCGCCTGATAATTTGCCGATAGGGCGCTCGGAAAAGTTTTCGAGTCCTACCTCGGCGAGTACTTCGGCTATCCTTTCGCGGCGCTCTGATTTAGATATGTTTTTTTCAGCGAGCAGGCCTGATGCTACGACTTCGCCCACCGATATGGGGAAATGAGAGTCGACACTGTTTTTCTGAGGCAGGTAGCCTATTGCGGGGGGCGGGGCGAGCTCGCCCTGTCCGTTGCAGTAGAGTACCTTTCCCGAACTTGGTTTGAGAAGTCCGAGGATAATCCTGAGAAGTGTGGTTTTGCCTCCGCCGTTAGGGCCGGTGATGGCTATGAAGTCGCCGACGTCTACGGTGAGGTTGACATCGGATAGCACAATGCGTTCATCCCGGCGGAATGTTACATCGCAGAGGCTTATAAGAGGCTTGCTGCCGGGCGCAGTGCCGCTGCACTCGTGACATCGGCAGTGGTCGCTATGGCCGGGCGATTTCATTGGTAATCAGTTCGATTTGACCGAGCCAGTCATATGCGAGAGGATCGATGGTTATCATACGCGAGCCTATGGCCGAATTTATGCTCTCTGCCTGACGGTTGTCATATTCTTTCTGGAAGAAAAATACTTTGACGTTTGCGTTGCGGGCATTGTCTATCACTTGGCGTACCTGTCCGGCCGGCATCTCTTTGCTTTCTTGTCCGACTGCAATCTGATTCAAGCCGTAATCGCGGGCGTAGTAACTCAGCGAGGGGTGCCATATTGCAAATGAGCGCGAAGCACCTTCAAGCCGGTCTGCTGTGGCTTTGTCGATGGAGTCGAGTCTTTGTTCGAGTGTGGCGAGGCGTCGGTTGACGGTGGCAGCTTCGGCTGGGTCAAGGTCGGCGAGGGCCTCTGCCATATTGCGGGCTATGATGCGTGCGTTTTTGAGCGATGTCCACATGTGGGGATCTGCGGCTTCGCCGTGGTGGTCGCAGTCGTGGCCGTGCGAGTGGCCGGATGTATGATTGTGTGTATGGCTGTGCGTGCCGTATATCGGCTCGATTCCATCGGAAGTATTCACAATTCGTGTCCTGTCGGGCAGGGATTTTGCCAACGATTCTTCAAATGGAAAAGCGCCTGTCGAAAAATATGCCGTGGCCTTGTCGGCCTGTAGGCGTTTTTCCATCGACGGGTCGAATGTTTCGGGATTTGCGCCACGGTCAAGCATGGTGCCGATTGCATAATCGTCGCCTACAAGCTGTTCGAGAATCCATTTTTGGGGCTCGATGCTTACCATGAGCAAAGGTCTGTCTGCGGCTGCTTCCTTCCTGGTACAGCCGCAGACATAGAGTGCGAGTACTAAAACTGCGAGTATTTTATTCATTGTTCAATAACTGTGCTGCCATAGAGGCTGCGGCGTGTCGGCCGTCGCCCATGGCGAGGATAACTGTGGCACCTCCGCGCACTATGTCGCCTCCGGCAAATATTACCGGGATTGACGTTCTCAGATTGTCGTCGACGCAGATGGTTCCACGAGATGTAACATCGAGCCCTTCGATACTGTTCGGAATAAGGGGATTCGGCGATACTCCCACGCTCACTATTACGAGATCGACGTCTATTTCTTCGATTGCGCCTTCCACGGGCACAGGGCTCCGTCGCCCGGAGGCGTCGGGTTCGCCGAGTTCCATTCGCTGGACTACCACGGAGCGCACGCGGCCTCGCTCGTCGGCCTTATATTCAATCGGGTTGCAGAGAGTGAGGAACTCCACGCCTTCTTCCTTGGCATGGTGCACTTCTTCTATTCGGGCTGGCATTTCTGCCTCGCTGCGGCGGTATATAATCATGGCGCGTTCGGCACCCATGCGCCGAGCTGTGCGCATGCTGTCCATCGCGGTGTTGCCGCCGCCGACCACTGCCACTCGCCTGCCTGTCGGCGCCGGTGTGTCATATCCTTGGCGGCCTGCGCCCATAAGGTTGATGCGGGTCAGATATTCGTTGCTCGACAACACACCGATGTAGTTTTCGCCCGGTATGCCCATAAAGCGCGGCAGTCCGGCACCGGAAGCCACAAACAAGCCGCTGAATCCGTCGTTGAGCAGGTCTTCGTAGCTTAGGGTCTTGCCGATCACGGTGTCGGTATGGAAGCGGACTCCCGCACGGCGCAGGCTGTCCAGCTCGGCATCGACAACGGAGTTTGGCAGACGGAATTCGGGTATGCCGTATTTCAGCACGCCGCCAATTTCGTGCAGAGCCTCGAATACGTCCACCTCAAAGCCGCGTTTTGCCATATCGCCTGCAAAAGACAGTCCGGCAGGTCCTGAACCTACCACGGCTACCTTCATTCCGTTGCGTTCTGCTGCTTCGGAGGAGTTGTCAACAGCCTCTGCGGCAGCGCTGTCGGCGGCGAAGCGTTCGAGATAACCGATAGCCACGGGCTGTTTCTTCATTTTGGTATATATGCAGCGGCTTTCGCATTGCTTTTCCTGAGGGCATACGCGTCCGCACACTGCCGGTAGTGCGCTTGTCCGTTTAAGAACGGCGGCAGCATCGGATATCGCTCCACGCTGTATGTTCTTTATGAAGCCGGGTATGTCGATGCCTACGGGGCAGCCTTCCACACAGGTGGGGGTGGGGCAGTCGAGGCAGCGGGTGGCTTCGGTCACGGCTTGTTCGCGGCTAAGGCCGCTGTTTACTTCCATATTGTTGGTTACGCGCACATCGGGAGCCAGTGTCGGCATCTGGGTGCGCGGTATGGCGGTACGTTCTTTGGCTGTCATTGCGGCGCGCAGCTCTTCGCGCCATTCGGCATCGCGGCCCTGTGTTGTTTTTGCCATATTGCTTATTTTTGCGGGTCGTAGGCCCTCATTCGCATTATCATTTCGTCAAAATCTACCTGATGGGCGTCAAATTCGGGTCCGTCGACGCACACGAATCGCGTCTTGCCTCCCACATTCACACGGCAGGCTCCACACATACCCGTTCCGTCGACCATTATGGTGTTGAGCGAACATACGGTGGGGACATTGTACTTTTTTGTAAGCAGTGACACGAATTTCATCATTACAGCAGGGCCTATGGCCACTACTTCGGCCACATTCTCGCGCTGTATCACGTCTTCGACACCTGCGGTGACGAGTCCCTGACGGCCGGCACTGCCGTCGTCGGTCATAATAATCACTTCGTCGGACGATGCGCGTATTTCGTCTTCGAGGATTATAAGGTCTTTGTTGCGTGCAGCCAGTACGCTTACCACTCGGTTTCCGGCGGCTTTCATGGCCTGAACTATGGGCAGGAGCGGAGCTATGCCCACACCTCCGCCGCAGCATACCACGGTTCCGTTGCGCAGGCCTACATCGGTAGCTTTTCCGAGCGGCCCCACGAGGTCTGTAAGGGTATCGCCGGCCTCGAGCGCGCATATTTTTCGGGTGGAATGCCCTACGGCCTGTATCACGAGGGTTATGGTACCTCGGTTTACGTCGGCCTGCGCTATAGTGAGCGGTATGCGCTCGCCGTTCTCACCGCAGCGTACTATCACGAAGTGTCCGGCTTTGCGGGCCTTGGCAACTTCGGGTGCCTCCACAACGAGTTTTACAACGTTTTCGGAGAAATGTGTTTTTTCGATTATTCGATTCATGGTTGTGATTGGTTCGACCACGCAAAGGTACATAAAAACACGGGATTCTAACAATCGTTGCGTGCCGAATGTGGTCCCATAAGTAGGGAGATTGACTCGTGCCACAGCTCCGCGATAGTGCCGCAGTCGAATTGTGCCGCATATGCCGGGTAAAGCGCCCTGCGCTGTTCGAGGCCTTGTCGGTCTTGGAGCAATCGATGTAGCTCGGCGGCATACGCTTTTTCGTCGAATCCCTCTACAAGCACGCCGCGCCCGTCGCCGAGAATTTCGCGCACACCGTCGGTACAGCCAAAGGCTATGGGTACCACTCCCGACGACATGGCTTCTACCAGCACTTGCGGCCAGCCTTCGAATGTCGATGTCATGCACAGCACCGATGCAGACTCATAGTGTGGAGCCGGGTCGCGGTAGCCGTGAAATGTTATGTTTTTGAGAGCGAGCTCGCCGGCAAGTTTTTCGAGGTTCGGCCTGTCTTTGCCGTCGCCTACTATGTGGAGCGACCAGTCGGGGTTGTGTTTGCTTACTTCTGCCCAAATGCGCAAAAGGCGGTCAACGCGTTTGTCGGCATATGTCAGACGGCCTACAAACAGCACCTCTTTCTTTTTCTCGCAGTTTGCAAGCGGCATAAACCGGCCGGTATCCACTGGGTTGGGCATTACTTTTATCTTCGGATTGTCGCTTTCCTCGCCTAAAAGCCCGGCGAGTCTGTCGGCATATCCTCGGCAGAGGAGCCAATAGCTGTCGGAGACGTCGAACATATCGCGGTATCTCCGCTCGAAGCGTTTGCTGTAGCTGTGAAGAAGGTTTTCCCTGATGGTCGCGCTGGCGTATTTGAAGTTGGCGGCAAGTTTCTTCAGCGGTTTGCCCGCTGCGACGGTTCTTTTGGTAAGTGCGTCCTGTAGCTCCCACATCGGCGTGCCGTGGAGATGGAACACGATTTTGCATCGTGGCGAAATGCTACGGCGAAGTTCGTGGGCGCACCCAACCGCGTTTACCGATATTATCAGCACGTCTATGTCGTGGCTGTGCACAAGGTCGGCGATGTGGCGAGATGTGCGCGGTTCGTGTATTCTTGCCTTGAACGACCGGGCGAAATTCTCCACTTGGTAGCCTTTTGCACTCAGGGAGTCCTCGAATCCCGGAGCCATGCGTGATGCCCATATGTGGATTTTATGGCCGTAGCGCGACATTAGCATATCGCCCACAGTGATTGCCACGTTCTCGGCGCCACCGCCGGCATATGCCGGGAATACTATTGCTATGTTTGCCACGTTGCTATTTATTATCTCGGTTTGCTTTTCTGTTCTTTGTGCAGAAAGAACTTACAGGGCAGTCTGAGCACGTGTTTTTGTCACGCCGCAAAAAGCGGCATACGAAGTATAATACGGCGCAGGCTATGATTATGCCTACTGCGATCCATTGCATCATTGGGCAGACGGCTTGTACTTGGTTATGGCTTGTTTTACTTTGCCCGGAGTGGCGTCTGCCGGGCATATGTCGAAGGGCAGTCGGAAAGCGCAGCCGCTCGCGTAGTTGCTGCAACCGTATGCTGTCCGTCCGCGCATTATGTGCCCTTGCCCGCATACCGGGCATGCGATTTGCTCGAGCTTGGTGGTGCGTGGCGCACGCGGCTTTTTCGGGCTGTCGGCAGTCGTGGTGGTTTTCGACTGCTTGGGCTGCGGGGCTTCGGTAGCGATTTTGCGGGCGCTGTTGTCGTTCATAACGTTTGCCACAATCTCCCTCATAAGCTGGCTTATCTCGGCCACGAAATGTCCGGCGGAATATTCTCCGCGTTCGATTCGGCGCAGCTTGTTTTCCCACAGGCCTGTCAGTTTGGCCGATTTCAGCAGCTCTTCCTGTATTGTGGCTATAAGGTCGATTCCGGCTTGGGTGGCCAGTATGTTTTTCCGCTCGCGGTATATGTATCGGCGGCGGAACAGCGTTTCAATTATTGCCGCGCGGGTCGACGGACGCCCGATGCCGTTTTCTTTCATGGCGTCGCGCAGCTCTTCGTCGTCGACGGTGCGTCCTGCTGTTTCCATTGCCCGCAGGAGCGTTCCTTCGGTATAGTATTTCGGCGGCTGCGAAGTCTTTTTGGCAAGGAAGGGGGCGTGCGGGCCGCTTTCGCCTTCGGTAAATGGAGGAAGCACGGCGTTGTCGGAGTCCTGTGCGTCGGTATTCTCGCTCTTTTCCGGCTTGGCGGGGAGCAGCACGCGCCATCCCGGCGAGGTGATGACCTTGCCCGATGCCTTAAATTCGTATTCTGCCGCCTTTCCGAGTACCGTGGTGGCTTCAAACTGGCAGTCAGGGTAGAACACGCCTATGAAGCGCATCGCTATGGTGTGGTACAGCTTGCGTTCGTCGCCTTCAAGGCCTCCCGGCATCTGCCCCGTAGGTATAATGGCGTGGTGGTCGGTAACTTTGGAGTTATCGAATATCTTTTTTGTTTTGGCTATAGGAGCCGCCAGCACCGGCTCGGTGAATTGCGCGTACGGGGCCATCTTGCGCAATGTCGGAGCTATCTTGGGGTATATGTCGTCGGAGAGATATGTGGTGTCGACACGCGGATATGTGGTAAGCTTCTTTTCGTACAGGCTCTGGATAAGCTTGAGGGTCTGCTCGGCGGTCCAACCGAAACGGCGGTTGCATTCCACCTGTAGCGAGGTGAGGTCGAATAGGCGCGGGGCGGATTCGCGACCCTTTTTCTTTGTTACGGAGGTGATGGTGAAAATCTCTCCGGCTATGCGGCGCACGGTTTCTTCTCCGGGGGCCTCGCTGTCGAAGCGGTCGCCGGTGTATGTGAAGTCAACTTCCCTGTATCGTGTGTGCAGCTCCCAACTGTCTTTGGGCACGAAGTTGGCTATTTCGTGATGGCGCTTCACGATAAGGGCGAGGGTAGGGGTCTGCACACGCCCTATTGAAAGCACTTGCCCGCGGCCTCCGTATTTGAGTGTGTACAGGCGGGTGGCGTTCATTCCGAGAATCCAGTCACCGATAGCCCGCGACAGTCCGGCCTGAAACAGGCGGTCGTAGTCGGACTGCGGCTTAAGGTTGCTGAAGCCTTCCCGTATCGATTCGTCGGTAAGTGACGAGATCCACAAACGCCGCACAGGGCAGCTTGTGGCTGCTTTCTTCATAACCCACCGCTGTATCAGTTCGCCTTCCTGCCCGGCGTCGCCGCAGTTCACAATCTCGTCGGCACGTCGTATCAGTTCTTCGATTACGCCAAACTGCTTTTTGTACCCGGCGTCATCGATAAGTTTGATGTCGTATTTTTCGGGCAGCATGGGCAGCGAACTCATAGCCCACCGCTTCCACTCAGGCTTGTAATCGTCCGGCTCAAAAAGGCAGCACAGGTGGCCGAAAGTCCATGTCACATACCAGTCGCCGCCCTCGAAATAGCCATCGTGGCGCGTGTTTGCGCCTAAAATCGATGCTATGTCGCGGGCGACGCTCGGTTTCTCGGTAATGCAGAGCTTCATTCAGAGGGGTGTTTGACAGATGTTACGGCCCCTCTATATGCTGCTCTCGGACGCTTTGGCTTCGTTCCACAAGGCGTCCATCTCTTCAAGGCTCATCTCGGTGAGTTTGCGGCCTTGAGCGTTTGCGGAGGCTTCTATATGGTTGAATCGCGATATGAACTTGCGGTTTGTGCGTTCGAGGGCGTTTTCAGGGTTGACGCCGTGGAGGCGTGCGGCATTGATTACGGCAAAGAGCAGGTCGCCGAATTCGGCTTCGATTTCTTTTTCGTTGCCGGAACTTACGGCGTTTTCCACTTCGTCGGCTTCTTCCCGCACCTTGCCCCATACTTCCGAGGCGTTTTCCCAGTCAAAGCCTACATTGGCGGCTTTTTCCTGTATTCGGAACGCTTTTACAAGAGCCGGAAGGGCAGCCGGAACACCGCCGAGTACAGAGCGGTTGCCGTCTTTCTCCTTGAGCTTGATTTGCTCCCAGTTCATTTCCACCTGGTGCGCTGTGTCGGCGTGAACGTCGCCGAAAACGTGCGGGTGGCGGGTAATCAGTTTGTTGTTTAGTGCATCGGCTACGTCGGCAATGTCGAATTCCCCTTTTTCCGAGCCTATTTTGGCATAGAAAAAAACGTGGAGAAGAACATCGCCGAGTTCTTTCTTTATTTCAGGCTGATTTTCGTCGAGCAGGGCCTGCACGAGCTCGTACACCTCTTCGATAGTGTTAGGACGCAGGCTTTCGTTTGTCTGCTTGGCGTCCCACGGGCATTTGACCCGCAGAATGTCGAGGGTGTCGAGCACGCGGCCGAGCGCTTCGATTTTTTCAGAACGTGTATGCATTATTGCTCCTTGTATTTTTGGATTCCGTCTTCGAGCCATGCCACGAAGTCGGATACGTTTTCGTCGTATACGCGCGGAGCCGAAAGGGGCTTGCCGTCGTTATTGAGGAGGATATAGTAGGGTTGCGAGGAGATGCCGAATTTGTGGTACTGGAGGTAGCTCCAACGTTCGCCCACGGTGGTGAGCTTCTTGGTTACGCCGTCTTCTTCCACGTACATAGGTTCGGGTAGAGCTTTCTTGTCGTCAACCATAAGCACAATCATCACATAGTCGCGCTCTATGATTCCGCGAACGGTGGGAGTGTCGAATACCGCTCCTTCCATCTTTCGGCAGTTGACGCAGGCATAGCCGGAGAAATCGACAATCACAGGCTTGTTGTGCGCTGCGGCATAGGCCATTCCTTCGTCGTAATCGTGGAATTTCTGGAACTCGCCTCCGTAAAGGTTGAAGTCCTGGGTGTAAAGCGGCGGGGCGAATGCCGAGATTGCTTTAAGCGGGGCGCCCCAGAGTCCGGGTATGAGGTACACTGCGAAAGAGAACGATGCCACGGCCATGAAGAAGCGGCTTACGGGTGTGTGGCTCACCTCGCCGTCGTGGCTGAAACGCAGTTTGCCGAGCAGGTATACTCCGAGCAGTACGAAGAGCACTATCCATATGGCTATGAACACTTCGCGGTCGAGTATGCGCCAGCCATAGGCAAGGTCGGCCACCGACAGGAACTTGAGCGACAGTATAAGCTCTACGAAGCCGAGCACAACTTTGACGGTGTTGAGCCAGCTGCCCGAGCGGGGCAGCTCCTTGAGCATCGACGGGAAGAACGCAAACAGGCCGAAAGGCAGAGCCAGACCGATTGCGAAGCCTCCCATACCCAGCAGTGGACCCATAAGGTTTTGCTGGGAAAATGCCTCTACGAGCAGCGTGCCGATGATGGGGCCCGTGCATGAGAATGATACCAGCACGAGGGTGAACGCCATAAAGAAGATACTCAGCAGGCCGGTGGTGTTCTCGGCCTTTGCATCGATTGCCGTGGACCATTTTGACGGCAGCGTGATGTCGAAAGCGCCGAAGAAAGAGATGGCAAACACCACCAAAAGTGCGAAGAATATGAGGTTGAACACTGCTCCGGTGGCAATCTCGTTGAGCTTGCCCGGCCCGAAGATAACGGTAAGCAGTATGCCGAGCACGAGGAATATGACTATGATGCTCGCGCTATAAATAATGGCGTCGATTATGGAGCGGTGACGGCTTTTGTTCTTTTTAAGGAAGAAGCTTACCGTCATGGGTATCATAGGCCATACGCAGGGTGTCATAAGGGCTACGAGGCCGCCGAGGAAACCAAACAGGAGTATTGCCCAGTAGCTTTGCTCCGAGCTGTTTTGCTCTACTTCCACCGGCTCCCACCACTGTGCATGACGGGAATCTGCGGCAACAGACGGTGCTGTCGCTACCGGTTGAGCCTCGGCTGCCGGCTTGGACGCAGGCTTGACGGTTTCCGGGTTGCCGAACGGCACGGAAAATTCGTATTTGGTCGGAGCGGTACACGACTGTTCGGTGCAGGCCATGTACTTGACAGCTCCCGTTACGAGAGCGCCGTCCACACCGTCAAGCTCGAAAGCCTGTCGCAGGGTTATGGTGCCGCTGAGCCAAGGCAGGTTGAGGTTCATCAGTTCGTCGAGGTGCATGGTAGGCTCGGTATCGCATTCGAGCATGTCGACAGGCTTGACGCCCTCTGAGTCAAGGACGATATAGGTGGGTTCGGGAACCCCGGTCACATCTCCTAAGTCGGGTATCTCTGTGCCATATATGTGCCAGCCGGGTTCGATAACGCCGGTAAGAATGAGCATTCCTTTTCCGGGTGCGGTTTGTTCTGTTTTAGCTGTCCACTCGACGTGCGACGGCGGTGCTGCCTGCAACGATGATGCCGCAAAGGCCATTATTGCCGCAAAAACGGCCAATAGTTTAGTTCTCATTTGGTTATTTTGACAGGTGCTGAGATGTTTTCGGTTATGGGGGGGCGGCATGAGCTACCGTCGCATGCCATATAGCTGATTTTGCATATTATCCGGGCCTCTGTCGGGTCGGTGACGCGGAAGGGAACTGAGAACTCCACATTGGAGTCCCACCACGAAAGTGTCATGCCGAACAATGGATCTTTGACAGATAGCGCGGGCCGGGCGGGTTTGACTTTGCCTGTGAATTTCACGCCCTTGCTGCCGGCAAGGTCAAAATTTGTGGCTTTCGGGCCGCCCTCGGGCAGTTCGAGTCCGTAAAGATGCCATCCCGGACTAATCAGCGCGCGGAAAGTGACAGTGCCGTTTCCGTCGGCTCCGGCTTTGACTATAGTGCGCCAACGCACCGGATTATCGCCCTGCGCCGCTAATGCCGACACAATGCCGGCAAGTAGCATAACTATGCTTATCGTTAATTTTTTGAGGCTCATAAATATGGATAATGATTCATGGAAGAGCTGCGTCTGCACGCTGTCAATTCGAGCGCAAAGTTACAATTTTCGGCAATTAAAATGAAACTTAAAAATCAAAAAAAACGTCAAAACAACGTTCCGCTGCCGTTATGAATCAAAAAAAATAGCTACCTTTGCCACATTATTATTAACACGAACACCATAATCTCAGCCTACATTCCGAGAATGGACGTAAACAAAGTGCTATATATCTCCCAGGAGATAGAACCTTATCTTCCCGCAAGCCCGCTTGCAAGCTTCGGGAAAAATCTGCCTCAGGGAGTACAGGAGCTCGGGGCGGAAGTGCGAACTTTTATGCCGCGCTATGGCGCTATCAATGAGCGCCGCAACCAGCTCCACGAGGTAATACGCCTCTCCGGGATGAATATCATAATCGACGATACTGACCATCCCCTCATTATTAAAGTGGCTACTTTGCAGCCCACAAGGCTTCAGGTATACTTCATTGACAACGACGATTATTTCCTCCGTCATTCTCCCGGCGTGGTCGAAACACAGTCGATGCCGGAGAATAACGACGAGCGTACAATCTTTTTTGTGCGCGGCGTTGTGGAAACAGTCAAGAAGCTGCGTTGGGAACCATCGATAGTGCATTGTACCGGCTGGATAACATCGCTCACGCCTCTCTACCTCAAGACTATATATGCTGACGACCCGGCTTTCCGTGCCAGCAAGATAGTTTTCTCGCTTTTTGAAGATTCTTTCGACGGCGAGCTTGACGCCCGTATGGTGGAAAAACTCCGTGCGGAAGGCTTCGATGACGAGAAACTGAAATCGCTTGTTGACAATGACGGCAATGTTGACTACAAAAAGCTTAACAAGATAGCGATAGATTACTCTGACGCGATTGTGCAGTCTTCTGAAAATGTTGATCCCGAAGTGCTTGAATATGCCAAGGCTTCAGGCAAACCGTTCCTTGAATATCCCGGAGAGAACAACCCCGACGCATACCTTGAGTTCTACAAGTCGCTTTAAAAGCGCCTATATTCTTATGAAATATCAGTTAGCCCACATCGTGGCTGCTGCCGCTATGCTGTTTGCGGCTTCAGCGTGCGAAGACACAACATCAAACATAGGTTCAAGCCTCGTCAACGATGACGTAAAAATCGTGATAGATTCTGCCTTTACGGCAAATGGCCGCAGTGTGGCCATACAGTCGATTCGTCCCAAGACGGTTACCCAGATACTTGGTAAAATCGACGTGCCGGAGTATGGCCGTCTGTCAAGCAGCGTGGTATCGCAGTTCTTGCCATCGACAGAGCTTGATACTGCCAACTTCGTGCCTTCAGATGTAGACTCGCTGATATTGACGCTACGCTATGCGAACGGCTCCTTTATCGGCGACTCGGTGGCTCCGATGGGTGTCAACGTATACGCCCTTACCAAGCAGCTGCCGGCAGGAATCGCAAGCGATTTCGACCCCGAAGGTTACTACAATCCGTCCAAGCCGCTTGCCTCGATTATATATAATGCCACAAGCCTCGGAAGCGACTCCATAGCCAAACTAACATACCGCGATATAAGGCTCAAGCTGCCTCGCGAGCTTGGACGTGAACTATTCCAAAAGTTTGTAGACAATCCGTCGTCGTATGCCAACGGTAAGACTTTCGCCAACGAGGTATTCCCCGGAATATACATACGCAACTCCTTTGGTGCCGGACGCCTCACGATGGTATCGCAGACATTTATGTCGATGCATCTGCGACATATCGGAATGAACGAAACTACCGAGAAACTCGACACAACCGATGCCGTTCACCAGTATTTCCTCGTAACCCCTGAGGTTCTTAATAACAACAACCTTTCGATAAATCTTGCTTCGACTCTCACGGAGAAGATTAAGGAGGGTAAGAGCCTGCTCGTGGCGCCGGCCGGCTACGAAGTGGAATTCGACTTCCCGACACGCGAGATGGTGGCTGCTTTCCGTTCCCACAAAGATGGTGTGGCCGTTGTTAACGGAGTGTCAATGAATCTCCCGGTAGATACTATTAAAAACGACTTCAAAGTGTCGCCGCCGCCTTATGCTCTTATGGTGCTTAAGAAAGACCGCGACGCGTTCTTTGCAGAAAACAAGTTGCCCGACGGAAAGACATCGTTCTATGCCGCTTATGACGCGTCAAACAATCGCTATCATTTCGGAGCATTGCGAAGCTATATACTCGAAATGCTCGACAAAGAAGAGATTACCGACGAAGACTGCAATTTCTGCCTTGTGCCTGTGCAGGTGAACTTTGAAAACCTTGCAGATTCGGGCTACGGTGGCACTCAGCAAACAGAAAGCGAAGTCCTGCCGTACCTTATATCCCCGGCAATGTGCGAGCTGCGCTTCGACAAGGCAAAAATAAAAATAACATATAGCTTGCAGACTCAAAAATAATCGCTAACTTTGCATCGCAAAAAGCGAGAACGCCGCAATAGCTCAGTTGGTAGAGCATTTCATTCGTAACGAAAAGGTCGTGGGTTCGAGTCCCACTCGCGGCTCGTACGGCTCCTTGGAATCAGATGATTTCGAGGAGTTTTTTATTTATTACATATTCAGTTTTGCGTGTCGCCTGCCATAATTTATTTGTTTGTTTTATATCCGAAGTTTGAGTATATTTGCAGAGATATAAATTTTGAATATGGAATATGTTGTCTTAATTCTTCTAATTTCTGCATTTGTGGGGTTCGTAATGTTTTTACTATCCTGCTTTGAAAGCGTCGAGCGCGAAGAGAAAGAGCGGAAATTAAAAATGATTGATGATTTATTCCGCAATGTCGAGATAAAAATCATATTCCGCGACGCACCCGGCAATGGTTCGGCGCCAATCAAAGATGTTTCTGATTTGGAGCCGCAGGCAAAGCCTCGGATCTCTGCTTCTGCCCGGCGGGCTATGGAGTGGGGGATTGAGGATGACTGATATAGGTGTTTGCCATATATAGCAACTGTGCTCCACACGTTAGATGCGTGGAGCACAGCTGCTTTTTTGTTTAGTTTTTTAGCGTGGTTGTTTTATGTTGGGGAGCCATGCTGCGACGATGCCGAGAAGTGGCATAAGGGTGCTGACTTGGAATATGAATTCTATGCTTGTGCGGTCGGCAAGCCAGCCGAAAAATGCCGAGCCAATGCCTCCGAGGCCGAACATAAGGCCGAAGAATATGCCGGCAACCATTCCTACTTTGTCGGGCATGAGGTCGGTGGCGTAGACTACTATTGCGGAGAATGCCGAGGATATGACAAGGCCTATTATAACGGCGAAAGCAATGGTCCATGCAAGGTTGATGTAGGGCAGTGCCAAGGCGAAGGGCGCGGAGCCGAGTATGGATAGCAGTATCACATATTTGCGACCATATCGATCGCCTATGGCGCCGCCGGCTACTGTGCCTATGGCTACGGCTGCGAGGAAGATGAAGAGGCAGAACTGGGAGTCGCGCACGCTGACGCCGAAGCGTTCTATGAGGAAGAATGTGAAGTAGCTCGTCATACACGATATGAAGAAGTACTTGGAGAATATCATCAGCACGAGTATGGTCATTGCTTTGCGCACTGTTTTTCGAGGGAATACGGGCAGGCCTGCGACTGCGGAGGAGCGATGGCTTCGCGTGGCTATGACGCGGCCGTACCATCTGCCTATGCGCATGAGTACGCCGAGGGCGAAGAGTGCGGCGACAACGAACCATAGTATGGCTCGTTGGCCTGAGGGCAGAACTATGAGGGCGGCGAGCAGCGGGCCTATGGCGCTGCCGCCGTTTCCGCCTACCTGAAATATCGACTGGGCGAGTCCTTTGCGTCCTCCCGAGGCCATCTGGGCCACGCGTGATGCTTCGGGGTGGAATACGGACGAACCGGCTCCTATGATGGCTACCGACACGATGACGAGGGCGTAGTTGGCGGCCACGGCAAGCGATATGAGTCCGGCGAGCGTGCACGTCATACCGGCGGCGAGAGAGTATGGGCGCGGGTGGCGGTCGGCGTAGCGGCCTATGAAGGGCTGTATCACTGATGAAGTCATCTGGAATACGAATGTGATAAGCCCTATCTGGCCGAATGTGAGGTTATAATTATCTTTAAGAAGCGGATATACGGCCGGAATCACCGACTGAATCATGTCGTTGAGCAGGTGTACGAATCCTATGGCGAAGAGAATGGCAAAAGCAGTGCGGGGAGTGCCGCCGGCGGCACTCCCCACTTCTGTGGTATTTCTGTTCATTTTGTTCTGAAAGTGATTGAGGCTTCCGGCAATCCCTTGGCGGTAACTTTGAGGCGTTCTTTACCCTTTTTGTGGGTACTCCGCACGGCTATCAGCGCGCGTCCTTTCCAAGTGGTGTGCGAGGCGTCGAGATACGGGTCGTTGTCCTTGATGTCGCCGTTGCCGATGCCTGCCACTGTGGCGCGTTGCCCCGTGGTGGCTGTGAACGGAATCGAGGCGTCGGGTACCAGACGTCCTTGCGCGTCGACTACTTCCACTGTCACAAAGGCTATGTCGCCGCCATCGGCGGCCAGGGCCGTGCGGTCTGCGCTCAGGCGTATGGCGGCAGGAGCTCCTGAGGTGGTGAGAGAGCGTGTGTCGACGCTTTTTCCGTTGCTGTCTACGGCTTCGGCGCGTATTGTTCCGGGTCGGTACGGCAGGGTGAATACGGTGCGGCATTCTGCAACGTCGTTAGTGCCTACCAGGGTGTCGTCGAGATAGAGCTTCACGGCTGGGTATGTGGTGTATATTTCCACTTCGATGTCCTTGCCTTCGTGTCCGGGCCAGTTCCACGACTCCCATGTCGGCCATACCGACCATAGGGTTTCCTTGATGCGTCCGTGGTATCCGTCGGGCTCACGCACGGCCATATAGAGTTTTTCTTCCTGTCCGGGGTTGTGGAGCATGCTGCGGTAGTGGCTTACAGGTTTGCGCCATCCGGTAAGGTCGATGTCGCCGCAGTATGCCGCGTGCCACGGATATAGCGGGCGTTCGTAGTGTTCGCCGGGCACATCGCCTTCGTAGTAATAGCGTCCGATGCCGGATTCTCCGAGGTAATCGATGGCAGTCCATACGAAGTCGCCTATCACATAGGGCAGGTCTGTTGCCGTGCGGTAGTTCTTGTATACGTCGCGCGGGTAGGATTCTGTCTGCATCATAACGCGGCTCGGCACGCGGTCGTGGTCGCTCTCTGCCTTGTGTATCATGTAGTTGTATCCTACAATTTCGTGCTGTGCGGCGAGCGGGTCGTATATGTCCCAGTCGTTGTCCCACGATGCGAGAGCCGATGTGACCGGACGCGACGGGTCGAGGCGGCGGCACAGGCCCGCGAGCTGCGAGGCTGTTTTGATTACTTCGATTTTTTTGCGCTCGATTATCTCGTTGCCGATGCTCCAGCAGAATATTGAGGGGTGATTGCGGTCGCGCAGCACCATTGCCGCGATGTCGTCCTGCCAGCAGGTGTCGATAAGGGTCGAGTAGTCGTAGGGATTCTTGCCGTCGCGCCAGCCGTCGAATGCTTCGTCGATCACGAGGAGGCCTATGCTGTCGCAGGCGTTGAGGAATGCCCCGGACGGCAGGTTGTGCGATGTGCGCACGGCGTTGAACCCGGCTTCTTTCATAAGCGCGGCTTTGCGTATCTCGGCGCGGTCGTAAGCGGCGGCTCCGAGGATGCCGTTGTCGTGGTGGAGGCAACCGCCGTTGAGTACTATGGGGCGGCCGTTGAGCGTGAGTCCGTCAGCGCTGTCATAGCTGATGCTGCGGAATCCTGTCGTGGTGCTGCGCCGGTCTATGGGCTTTCCGTCGGCAAGCAGTTCGGTGGTCAGCGTGTACAGGGTAGGGGAGTCGGGGCTCCACAGGCCTGGCGACTTTACAGTGACGGCTGTTTTGGCACCATTGGCTGTAGCGACGGTGTTGCCGGAGGCGTCTGCAAGAGTGTGGCGGACTTCGAGTCGACGTTTGTCGTCGGTGGCGGTGCATATGTCGCTCTCTATGTCGAGGCTCCAGTTGTCATTGCCAAGATTCCGCGATACCACGTAGATGCCGTGGTTGGCGATATGCGTCGGCTCGGTGTTTATAAGCCAGACATGGCGGTATATGCCTGAGCCGCTGTACCAGCGGCAGTTTTTCTGCCGCGAGTTGTCGGCTTTCACAGCTATGGTATTGCGGCCGGGCTTCAGATAGGGCGTGATGTCGCAGAAAAACGACGAGTAGCCGTAGGGGTGACCGCCGGCGCGTTGGCCGTTGACATATACGTCGGAGGCCATATACACGCCCTCGAAATAGAGCTGTAGTTTGCGTCCGGCCTCTGCCGGCCCGATTTCGAGGTCTTTGAGGTACCATGCGGTGCCTGTGGGCAGATATCCTCCGTCGTTTCCTGCGGGGGCGTCGGGGCTGAAAGCTCCTTCGATGCTCCAGTCGTGGGGAACATCGACTGTCCGCCATTCAGATTTTGAATTAAACGCGGAGTCTGCCCCCATGCGGAAGAGCCAGCCGTTGTCGAAAAGTTCGCGGTGCTCTTTTGCACTGGCAATCAGGCACAGCCCCAGGGCTGCTGTAGCGAGAATGTGTCGTTTCATCAGTAAACAAGTTGCAGGTCGTCGAGCCACATAGTCGATGACTGGCCTCCTGTGTAGTAGTCGCCATATCGGCTTGCGGAGGCAACGACTATTATGTTTGATGGTTTTATGTCGGTTTTGTAGTATTCTATGGGTATTTCAAACTCAATCATACCGTCGCCGGCTGTCGCTTCGGTGAATATGCGTTCGCCGTAGGCTATGACATTGGGCTTATCCTTGCTGAACAGCCAGTTGGCCGGGTCGGCCGTGCGCACTATCCAGGGGTAGCTCTTGTAACTCTGGTATGACTTGTGAGAGTCGTCGACAAGGGCTATGTAGAGTATGCCGGAGTCCATATCGCCGGAGTGCACGTCGGGCAGATTGTCTGAGTCCACGTGGGTGATAGCCTGAGGCGAGTACTTGATGTATCCTTTCAGTGCTTTCGGGCGGGTTGTCCACGGGCGTCCCCAGCCAAGAATGCCCTTGGTGGTGTTCTCTGTTCCGAGAAATTCGCCAACGAACATATTTCCGGCGGCAAAAGCGCCAATTGTGCCTATGCCTACAAACTGCGATTCCATTTTTATGGAGCGCTGTCCTGTATGCTTGACTGTTTCGTCGGGCTGGGTCACGTTTTTGCCCATTTTCGACGAGCCGTGGTTGCCGGAGTCCCAGAACATCGAGGAGGCATCAGTGCAGATTAGGTATGTTTTTGACGAAGTGTTCCATTCTTCGAATCCGGCGTTGGGTAGCTGCTGTTCGGAGTCTGTGGTGAAGCTCTTTATGTCGGCGCTTATGAAATCGTCGGCATATACCTTGTATTCGTATCGTGAGCCGGGAGTGAGGCCTGTTATTGTCGCTGTGACAGTGTTGCCGGAAACTTCGCCGACCGCTTTCTGCCAGTCTCCGTCGGCCCGCGATGCCGCTGCCCGGTACAAGAATCCGTACTCGCTTGCTCCGGCGCTTATTATGCCGCCGGAGAGTGTGGCCTGCGATGTCCATATGCCTGCCGGGGACGGGTCTTCGACCTTTACGGGCGCGTTGCTAACCACGAGGCTGAAAGTGGCTTCCGTGCGGTTGCTCGTGGGCTTTACGTCGGTGGCTATGATGCGGAAATCGTAGCGGCCTTCGGGCAGCGCGTTGTTGAACGCAGCGCTGAATTTGACTCGCAAGCTTGCCACGTCGAGGTCGGGGTCGTATGTATGCACTGTTTCGATGCCGTGTGATTCGAGTGCGCGGCGTACCTCGTCGCTCATATGGATAAAGTCGACGTCATTGCCGTCGAGGCCGCACTGTTCCATGAAAAACCGGCTGTCGATAATGACAGAGGACAGTTGGGCGGAGGCGTTGACAAAGAACGCGTGGTCGCCTACTTTACCCAACTCGGCGTAGAAAGGCTTGGTGATGTCGAAATTGTCGCCCATAATGAACGGCGCGAGCCGTATCACCACTTCGTGGTTAACCTCTATGGCGGTTTCGTCGATTTCGATAGAGAAATGTCCGCCGCCGACAGTTGTTTCCGAGCCGGAGTAATTGACATTGATGGTGTATTCGGTGGCGCGCTTGGGCGATTCGATAGTTCCTGAGCGTGTGAATGTTTCGCCCGAAGGCAAGGTGCCGTTGAGGGTCCACTGCAGGTCGCGGCTGCGCGACGACATCATAAAGTAGCCTTTGCGGGTGTCGCGTCCTTCAAATGTAAGCTCTCCGCCTTCGTGGCCCACGGTTAGCGAGTAGGAACTTATCGCCTCGTCGATTTCCTCGGAGTAGTTCACAGACGCCACCACATTGGCTATCTTGCAGTTGAGGTTGACGCCTGTGCTTTGGCCCTTGGAGACTGTGAAGGGAGCGTAGCCGGTGAAGTATCTGTCGGTGAAGGAAGCAGGCACACTGTCGCCGGCCCAGCCTTCGGCCACGTATTCGCCTGTGGTGAGCCACAGGCCGTTGGCCGGCAGGGAGGAAAGCCCTTCAAATTTCTTGACGAGTCCTTTGTCCTTTTTAGATATCCAGATCAAGGTGTTTTCTTTCAGTTCGTCGATGCCGGCGCGTGAGGCGAGCTTAATGTCGGAGCTTACAGAGGCGTTGAGGTATACCCGAGCACCACCGTCGCTAAGCTCATTTTCGTCGTGGCAGGCTGTCAATGTTCCGCAGAGTATCAGCCAAATGCCTATATATATATAGTTAAGAGCTTTCATACCATTATTTCGCTACGAAGGTGAGGGTGCGCGATACCGATGCCCCGTTTGCATCAGTTACTTTGAGAGTGAAGGTGTGAGTGCCTTCAAATCCGGCGAGCAGTGGCGCAAGGGTGGTTATGTCGAAGTTCACTTTGTTTTTACCGCGAACCTCGCTGCCTACCGGCAGGCCGAGGCTTGCTATGTCTGAGCCGGGCTTTGAGTTTTTATCAAGCGTGGCGAGGTCGAAGTCGAGAGGCAGCATTTCGCCTGCAGAAGAGGTGAATTCGCTGTTGCTTGAGTCGATTTTCACTTCCAGATTGTTGATGCCGGCTTTCGACTCTATCACCACGAGGCAGGGTTTGTCTGTGTCCCAGCCGTAGGGGGAGTTCGCCTCTGTGAAGCTTAGGCCTTCGCTGGGGGTGATGGTGAACTGGTCGTCATCATCGCCGGGCTCGGGCGGTGTCGGCTCTTCGCCTCCGCCTTCTGTTCCGGGGCGTTCTTCGCCGGTGATGGGATCTTCTTCGACAATCACGTTGCCGTTCTTATCTTCTCCTACGACGGAGGAATCGACCTTTATGCCTTCTCCGCCTATGGTGATGTCGCCTTCTTCGGTGGGAACGTCCGGCTCGCGGTTGAGCCTGAACGTTATTTTATAGTGTGTGCCTGCTTTGACGTCGGGTATGGAAGTCACCTGCTCTACGATGCTTCCGTGTATGGTGCTGCGGAATGTGGCAACCAGAGTGGTGCTGCCGGGCACGGCGGCAAAGTAGCCGGAGCGTTTCTCCGAGGGTGTGTAGGTGAGAGTGCCTTCGTCGTTGCATACAACAGTCACACGAGTGTCTTCGCCCATCTGACTCGAAAGCGCGTCGGAGTAGAGTATGCTCACGCGTATGCTCTGGAAGGAACATACGATGGTGCCTATGTCGGTAATTTTTGACTCGGCAATCTCGAATGCTTTTGTGCCAAGGTAATACGGGCAGTCCCAGCCTGATTTTTCGAGTTTGTGGCTTTCGACATCGATATTGTATTTGCCGACGGGAAGTGTCATAACTTCCGGCGTTTCGGCATACTTCCATTCTTTGACGGCTGTGCCTGTGGCGTTGTTGGAAATTTTGACTATAAAGTCCGACAAGTCGGCAACTGCCCGGCTTTCAGCTTCATTTTCTTTCTCTTCCACCTCTACTCCCAGCGAGGAAAGGTCGAGGGAGCCTGTTTTCTCTTCTGCCGGGGGAAGCGGCTTGTCGTCGTTGCAACTGTACATCGGCAGCATGGCCGCAGCGCAGATTGCGAGTGATAATATATTGGTTCTCATAAGAGTGGTTCTCGATGTGGTATGTGTTAGTATATTAATTCTATCTCGTCGATGTATAGCTGCGAGCCCATATACGTTCCGTCGCTGAGATTTGATCCTGGCGGAGGTGTAAGATATGTGGTGTTTATAAATTGCTTGTCATCTCTTACGATATTCGACGACTTGAATTTCACGATGAGAGTTTTTGCCTTGGCTGTGTTCAGCGGATATTCAAGAGTAAAAGAAATCTCTTTCCAGTCGGCCTGGGAGGAAAGTTCCGTATTTTGGGTGGATATGGTTTTTCCTTCGCTGTCGAGTATGCTTATTTCAGCATAGGCACGGTCGTCGGAGCTTTTAGGCTCGTACTTATAGTAGAATTTCATACCCGATGGACGTGACGTCCATTCCGTGCCGTATACAGGCTGCTTGGTATTGGTATCGAAGTATCCCACATAAAGTTCTCCCGGAGTTATATGCTGACACGTGCCCATATTTCCGGAGATTACAGGTGCAGAGTTGCCACCGCCCCAGCCCACGGTTCTAATCAACGCTCCCTGACCCATATAGCCGCCTTGGTTGTCGCCCATAATGGTGGATATGGTTCCGGATATGGCTGAGTAGGCACAACCATTTCTGTTAAACACATTGGTGGAGCTTCCGCCTTCGGAGGTGGTAAGCAGATTCATTGTTCCCCACTTGGTAGAGGTGTCGCGTCCGGGATATGAGCGCCACCAGTAAGCAGACTGGCCGTTTTCGCGTGTCCACATCTCCATAGAGCCGTTTTCAAATCTTTTTGCTTCTTCGGTCTTGAAACTTACGGGTTCTTTGCAGAAAGTTTCGTTAGAACGCACTGTTACGGTATATGTGGTGTTGTGCGTGAGCCTGTTGATGGTTATAAATGCACCGTTGACAGTGAATGACGCTCCGGCCCAAGTGGCTCCGCCGTCGGTTGAGATGCGCACATAAGGATTTCGGGCTATCGCTTCGGGGTCGGCAGTAGCGCATTTCACTTCAATTATCGCCTTGGTAGAAAATACATTGCGATTGTCGGCTTCGATTGTGAATTCAGGCACACTGTGTTTGACAGTGATTGTCGAGCTTTCGGTGTCGTTGTATTTGGCACGGATAATGAGGTCGGATGAAATGACGGGCACGTTCAGCGTAACGCGATAGGTGTTGTTGCCATTGTCTGTGACGCTTTCTATGGTCAAGGGGTCGAATGTGCCTCGTGAATTTCGGTATTGGAATACGACGTTCTTCTGGAGGTCGGCTCCGTTGAATTCCACGTCGAGGCTTAGCGTGCTGCCTCCGATTGGTAACTCGGACGGGTTCGACAGGTTAAGCGTGGCCTGTATTGTGTTGATGGTGAATGTGGCCGGTTCGCTGGTCTTGCCTTGGCGGTCGGTGACCACGACGGTGAATTTCGATGCGTTGTTCTGGATATAAGGTGAGAATTTGATATTGGATGCAACGCCGGTAAAATCGATTACACCCATCTGGTCGGGTCTGTTCCATATGCCCAGCGTGCTCAGACCGAGAGATTCGAGGCGCGACTGCATTATCTCGTCGGCGGCCGCGAGGTCAACTTCTGTCGGCCATGCCTGTGATGTAAGGTATTTGCTTTCGGTGCTGAGTTTGACAGAGCGTATGCCGCCGCGGGCCACAACATTCATTTTCAGGCCGTCGGCAGGCGCGGTTGCTCCGATTGCATCGATAACGTCGCCCGAGGCGAATCCTTCGGTCTTTATTTCGGGTGCGGGTGCGTTTAGTATCTGGTCGCTGAGGTCGATAATCACGTCTTCCTGGCCGAGTTGCTCGTCAAGGCTTACCACGAGGGTTGGATTGCCTACTTCGCCGTTGTTCACATCGACCGTGAACCGGTAGTGGTGGCGCGGTTGGGCCGTGAATGTGGCCACTTCGAGGCGAGCCTCGGTGCCGTTGTTTTTCACCACGCGCACCTGTAGTGTCACCGAGCCGGGATTCAGATATATGGGGCGTGTTTCTGTCGGGCCGTAAAAATTGTAATCGCCGCCTGCGGAGTGGAGTATGGCGTTGAAATTGCTCATGTAGTTGCGGAAAGCGTCGGTATAGCTTACCGTAACCATTGAGTTTGCCAGTACTGCGGTGAGGTCTACAGAGGCTGTTTCATCTGATTTGACAGAGAATGTCTGCTCGTCGTAGAAATAGGGCTTTTCAAAGCCTTCAACGCCGTTTTCTCCATAGTATGCAGACAAGGTGTAGCGACCTACTTTGAATTTTTCATCGGTCGGGAAGTCGTTGACAGAGCTGAATGTACGGTTAATAGAGCCGTCCTCCGATACAAGTTTAAGGCTCAGGTCGGAGGCTGCAATGTTCGGTTCCGAACCGGCACGGCTTACGGTCGATGTCAAAGCCTCCGGCTGTAACGACACGAAAGGCGAAATTCTTCCGGTGGAGGAGGTGCCTTTTTCTTCGCCTGAGCAGCCTGCAAGGCTTAAAGTTAAAGCGGCGGACACAGCCAAGACACCAAAGATTGGTTTTATCATTGATATATGTGTATGAGAAAAATATCGGCCGCAAATATATGTAAAAAAGTCTAAATGAACAAAAAAATATGCCATATACCCCAATCATTTGGCTTGATGGGATATTATGCATGGGGTATGCCGTTAGTGCGTGAATAGCGACGCTGAGAGCTGAACGGTTATTTGTAAAATTAGTAATTTTGCAGTTTCAAAAGTAAATATTACGTAAAAAAATGAAGTATTACAGTCTTGCAATAGCTTTCGCTGTTATTCCGGCGATGGTGTCGTGCATTCAAGACGAACCCCTGAATGCGGAATGCGACATAGTGTCGGTAACGTTGGCGGGCGATGTTCTCAACCGCGAGCCTCGAATCGACAACGACAAAGTGATTCTGATTGTTAAAAAAGATGTATCGGTAATGGCTCTTTCGCCTGAGTTCGAGCTTACTCCCGGAGCTACCATCGAGCCTCCGAGCGGCACGACGCTGAATTTCCTCTTGCCGCAGAAGTATGTGGTGACCTCCGAAAGCGGCGAATGGTCGAAAACATACACTGTGGAAGTGCAGCGGAACAACAATATAAACCTTGATTACGGTTTCGAGAAGGTGCGCGTGGTCGGCGCTCTTGGCGGAATGTGCCACTACGACGAGTTCTACGAGGTAGGGACTGCCGGCAATGAAACTATGGTGTGGGCGAGCGCTAACTCTGCTTATGCCCTGACCATGCAGGCTTCCACTCCTGAAACGTTCCCGACTTATCAGGGCAGCGAGGGTATAGCGGGCAAGTGCGTGGTTCTGACCACGCGTGGTACCGGCGACTTCGGCAAGCGCATGGGCAAGCCTATCGCGGCCGGAAATCTATTTATCGGAAAATTCGACGGCACCAATGCGATAAAGCACCCGCTCGAGGCCACGCATTTCGGAGCGCCGTTCACAAGTGTGCCTACCTATTTCAGCGGATACTACAGATATACACCGGGCAAGGATTACTGCCGGCTTGACGAAGAGGGCGATTTTGTGCCGGTACTCGGCAAGACCGACTGCTTCAATCTTTATGCGGTTCTTTTCGAGGCTGTGCCCGGCATGGAATGGCTTGACGGAACCAACGTGTTGTCGGAAGACAATCCCAATATAATAGCGACAGCCGAAATTCCCGACAGGAAGGCCGAGGCAGACTGGCGCCAATTCTCTGTGCCGTTCAAGTACCGTGCCGGCAAATCGATTGACTACGATAAGCTGAAAGCGGGCAGATACAGCCTGTCGGTGGTTATGTCGTCGAGCCAGGACGGCGATTATTTTGCCGGGGCCATAGGCAGCACGCTTATGGTCGACGAGCTTTCGATAACATGTGAATCCGAAAAATGATAAAGAGAAAGATTATGAAAGCACTATATAAGACAATATGCGTTGCCGCCATCTGCGCTGTCCCTGCTACAGCGTTCGGCGCGTCGGGCAATGATGGTTCGGAGGCTGTGAAATTCGGCCTTTTGGAGGGCATAGAGTACGAAGTGAATGCCGGCACCAATATAGGCGGAGCCACGCCGCTGCCTATTCCTGCCGAGATACGGCATATCGACTCGTTCAGCCCGCGCCTTAATTTGCAGATAGGGGCGAAAGTGACCAAATGGTTCGCCACAGATAAGAAGTGGGGCGTGGCCTTGGGCGTGAGGTTTGAAACCAAGGGTATGGACACCAAGGCTACCGTTAAGAATTACGGAATGGAGATATACGACAACGGCAACAAGCTGAGCGGCCGCTGGACGGGCAAGGTCAATACCAAGTACCAGTCGCAGCAACTTGTGGTGCCGGTTACGGCGGTGCTGCGTGTGCACCGTCGCACGGTGCTCAATGCAGGCCCCTACTTCTCGTATGCGTTCAGCAATAGCTTCGACGGATTTGTGCACGACGGCTATTTGCGCGAAGGCGGTCCGACGGGCGACAAGTATGTGTTTGAGGACGGCTCGCGAGCGTCGTATGACTTCGGCGAAAATCTGAGCACCTTCCAGTGGGGTATGCAGGCCGGAGTGTCGTGGTCGGCATACAAGCATCTGGTGGTCAACGCCAACCTTGTGTGGGGCTGCAACGATATATTTGAATCCTCGTTTAAGACAATCAGTTTCGATCTGTATCCGGTATATCTGAATTTCGGATTCGGGTACGTGTTCTGATACATAGATAGCCATAAAAAAACAGGCGTGGAAATTTTCCCACGCCTGTTTTTTATGATAGGCTGTTTATTCGGCGGAGGGTTTTACCTTCGAGAGGTTGACGCCGATTTCGATTTTCGATGTGGTGTCGATAATTTCGGGCATCGACTTGAGTATGCCGCCGAGCATGGGGGCCAAAGCGCCCATATCGGGGTTGGAACCGGCTATTTCGATGATGCTGTTTACAAATTCTTCGTCGGCGAACAGGGGCTTAACGGTTTCGAGTATGGGCAGGAGTGTTTCTGTGCCGAGATAGAAGCTTTTCACATTGGCGTCCTCGTTGACGTTGCCTTCAGGGTCGAGCAGGGCTGCGCCGTAGTGCAGGGGTATGCCGTTGCTGAGCATGGGGATAAGCTGGGTAAGCAGGCCTTCGATCATTGCAGTGGTATCGATAGCGCGCGAGCGTGCCAGCGTCATAGTTGCCTTGATGATTGCGTAGGGATCGAGGAACAGGCGGATAGTGTTGTCGTCAGCTACCACATACTGAGCAAGGCCTTTGGGCGCTTCTGCCTGACCGGGAGTTTCGGCATCAAGGTCGGTGTACAGTGCTGTCACGCTGCCGTCTTCGCCGAATGTTACGTTGTTGAGCAGCATAGTGTACATCTGGAGCAGGCTTACGTTTTTGCCACTTTCTTCACCGGGGAGAATGGGCATAACGAAAGTCATGCCGAGGATAGTTTCAACAGGCATTCCGTAGCCAGGCATCAGCTCGACTTGTTTCTCTGCCTGCCATTTTACGCGCAATTGGTCGAACGCGTTGTTGTTTAATGTGGGCACATACCAGGTTCCGGCGAGCGAGGTGTTTTTGAGTTTCACGTCGGTGAGGTCGAACGACAGCTTTTCGGCGCTGATTTTGCCGGAGTAGGAGAATGTGCAGTAGGTGGACTCGGACGATCCGGTGAACGAGCATTCGTTGTCGCTGCCTGTGAGTACTACGGGAATTTCAACCTTGGGCGAGCCGGGTATGATGCCGGCGGTGGGTATGGTAAGCGCGCCGGAGTTGTCTGCAGCAGTCATAACGCCGCCTATGATTTCGCTGAGGTCGAGCGGGGTACTCTGTATTGTGATTGTGCCTTTGCCGTTTTCGGCGGGTGTGAATGCCACAATCTGGTTTTCGGCAGTGCGGCCGTCGATTGTGAAAGCGAGAGTTTCGGTGGTGTAGGACTTGGCTTCGAGAGAGCTTCCGGGGATTTCCGGCTCGTCATTGTCTTTGCAGGACGACAGCATAAATGCCGCTACTGCAAACGCAGCATAGAGATAATTCTTTCTGATAATCATTTTTGTGATAATTAGACAGTTGTACTTAATGAAAACTTGATTCTTTCAGATATTTATGCCGCAAAGGTAAGAAAAAAATATGAAATCGAGCTTTCTTGTGCGAAAATCGGACGGTTTAATGGCAATTTTGCAACACCATCTTAATATGTTATTAAACAACCTCTAATAAAAAAAAGCTGTATATGTGCGCCTTCGGCTAACAGATATACAGCTTTTTATTGCTATGCGGCAACCTCTATTGTTCGAGTTGCATTTCTTCTACATTCACATCGAATATTATAGGCTTGAGTACATCGGGATTGTCTATTTTGATATTGTATACGTATGCGTGGCCTATTTTCCATTCGGTAACACTGGTGGTGGTGACGGGGAAGAACAGGCGTCCGGCAGGACTATCCTGAACGAGCTGTGCCGGCGGGGTGGAGGCATTAGGCCATATTTTGGTGCCGGTTGCGGTGTCGAACAGTTCGCAATCAACTTCGATTCCGTTTCCTGTATATTTTGTTCCGTCAAATCCAAGCTGGGTTAGTGGCTGGGGAATGAAGAAGCTCGCGTTGAGGTTGTTTTCGGTTATATCGACTGGAGTGGACGTAAGGTCTATTATGTCGCTATCGTCTATGGGGTAAAAAATAAGCTGGTCGCTGTTGAGTGTGAGGTCAGACCAGCTGCCGACATTGCCGGGTTGCTCAGGTGATGTCGTGGCCTGAGGGAAGTTGAAAGTTCCCTGGTGGTATATGTTGTATAGCTTCACATAGTGCACGTGGACCGTTATTGCAGGGTTGGAACTGCTTAGCATTGCCGACACCCGTGTGAGGGCGTGGCGGAAATTGAGGTTCACGGGTGTTCCGTCGGGCGATTCGTCCATATTCACGGCATACAGCAGGTCGGTGGCGCCGTTGGAGTTATATCCGGGTATGGTTCCGAGTCCGGGTGTGCCGGTCGACGGCGAGTTGGTTATATTGGGGCTGAAAGCATAGAAATTTACCGGGGTGCTCGGCCAGTATGCCACAGGGCTGTATGTCCACGATGAGCCGCTTCGTGTCACGTGCACATTCTGCATATATGGTTTGCCTCCGGTAAAGGCATATACCGTAAACTCCTTTATTGTCGCGGTTGTGGTGGATTCCGCTCTCGGGGCTTTGGGCACGATGGCGTTGAAACCGATGGTGCCGGTTGTGTCTTCCCTTTCAGGGAGGTCTTCTCCGATACAAGATGCCGTCAGGACTCCGAGTATCAGTGCTATAAAATGTACATTCCTCGATTTCATAATCAGGTGCTTCTAAGTGTTTGAATATATAAACGCATTACGGGCATATTGGTTCTATGATGCTATGTCGATTATGATAGTGGTCCAGCCGTCGACACTTACATCGAAGGTTCCGCCGGGTTTGGGATTTTCTACTTCGGGAAGTGTGAGCCCGTCGATTATTATTTCGACATTCATAGGGTCGGGGGCAGTGCGTGCCTGCTCGGTGACATCGAATTCGTAACACATCTTACGGCCGTCGGTAAGCCAGATGTAGAGCGACAGTGTGTTTGGCGCCGATGGCTCAGACGGCAGCCCGTATGTGAAAAAGCGGCCTGAGATTATGCAGTCTGTTTCGGGTGATGCTTTTAGCGGCAGTGTTACGGGCTCTGTGCCCCTCCACATGTCGGAAGGGCGGAGTGACGCCGCCATACCGCTGATCGACGCGCATACACGGTCGACGCTTTCGAGATTTTCCACATTGCTTACAGAGTAACGGTAGAATGCTACTATTGCCCTTGGATACATTGTGAGAAGTCGCTTGTCGGAGTATGAGAAACCTGAATTTGGCGTGCGCTCCACCGCCGTGCCGTCCGGGTATAGCTCGAATGTGTTCACGGCATCGCACCACAGCATGTCGGGACATATGTTCACTTTCTCTCCATTGGCGGCTACGGGCGGTCCCAGAGGGTTGTCGATAGTGCCTCCAAGTCCGTCGTACAAGGCTCCGGTGCGGCAGTAAAATGTAAAGTCCCGATAGCTTTCGCTGTTGTCGAAGAGTATTCCGGAGGTGTCGTCGTTGAATGTTAGGACGTTGTAATCGCCGTCGGGCAAGTCGACATCACCTCCTTCTTTTCCGGGGAAGTCGAAACGCCAGCAACAGTTATCCCCTGAGGGGAAAAATATATATGCCATACCCTCAGGAGTCGCTGACGGGGCTAATCTCCAGTCGTCCTCGACATCGAACTCGCCATATCCCGCCGGGCAGTTGTCGTAGTCGTATATCAGGCCGCAGCCTGACAGGATCGGAGCTACGAGCATCACGGATAGAAGAAGCAGGGCATCTCTGTTCATATTGCATCTCTCATATTAACTTAACTATAAAAAGAAACGTCCCGAACAGAGAATGTGTTCGGGACGCATACTGCTTATCCGGCTTATTATATGATTCTGAAATGGACGAGGGCTTTTTCTATTCCGGAATTGTCGATGGTGTCTGTTATATGGTCGGCCACGGCCTTTAGCTCGGTGTTGGCGTTTCCCATGGCCACCCCTATGCCGGCTGCCTTGATGATGGGTATGTCGTTGCCTCCGTCGCCGAATGCCATTGTTTCTTCTATGGCAAATCCTCTTGCAGCCGCTATTTCGGCAAGACCCTTCGCCTTGCTTACGCCGGGTGCCGTGAAATCGGCAAAGGCCGGATGCCATCGTCCCGACTCCACCGCGCCGAGCGATGCGAGCAGGCGCTGCTCTCCGTCGGCATCGACTATCGGGGTTAGCTGGATTATGCGTTGGCGCAGCACATTCTCAAGCGGTGTCTTTTCGCCCATGTCGGCCACGTTGAGCAGGTCTTTGAATATATATTCGGCCTTTTCGGTGGGGTTGTGCATAGTGAAATCGTTCTCGCCTACCACCATGCAGGAGAAGTTGTCGCGGTCGGCGGCGCGGAGTACTGCCTTGACGTCTTCAGGCGCTATAGGGCTGCACGATATTTCTTGTTCGCCGATAAAGCAGAATGCTCCGTTGGCGGTTATGTAGCCGTCGACGTACTGTTCGATCTGGCCTATGTTGTCGATTATGGCGCGAGGACGCCCGGTGGCTATGTATATTTCCAAGCCCCGGCTTTTGGCCCGGGCGATGGCGTTTATTGTGGATTGCGGTATTGTGTGGCTGTCGAAACTGACGAGGGTGCCGTCGATGTCGAAAAACAAAGCTTTTATCATATATCTATAACGAGAACGCTATGTTTTTATTGAGCCAAGAGGGTGTTTCATAATATCTGTTAAAACACAGGCCAAAAGTTTGAGATGGATTTATCACTGAGGCGAAGTGATAAAGACACTCAAAATTTTTGGAGGCGAAGCCTTTGATGCCGCCCTGACAGATATTGTCTGATGATTCGATGTAGGGCAAATTTAACAATGGTGTCGTCTTGGCGTCTTTTTGTTAATCTGCCCATTACTCATCGGTCACATAGCCACCGCTATGCTCCCTCTTCATAATGAACAGTTTAAACAAAAATACACCAACCTGTGCTTTAACAGATATTATGAAACACCCTCTAAAAACGGATTTTGTGGAATATCAATAAATACTTACTTTTGCAGTCATAAACTCTTGCTATGAATGAAAAATTAATTGTAGGATTCGGCGAAGCGTTGTGGGATATGCTGCCCGAAGGTCGCAAGATAGGCGGCGCTCCGGCAAACTTTGCTTACCATGTGTCGCAGTTCGGTTTCTCCTCCTGTGTGGTCAGCGCTGTGGGCAATGACCCGCTTGGCGATGAGATTGTGGCAGATTTTGAGGCAAAAGGGCTGAGGAGCGTGGTGGAGCGAGTCCAGTTCCCAACCGGGACTGTGGAGATAGAGCTTGACTCCGCCGGTGTTCCGCGCTATGACATCAAGGAAGGTGCCGCGTGGGACAATATTCCCTACACCGCTCGTCTGGAGGAGCTTGCCGCCAGCACGAAGGCCGTGTGCTTCGGCTCGCTCGTGCAGCGCACCGAGGTGTCGCGTGGCACTCTTGCCAAGTTTCTTGACGCCATGCCGCAGGATGGCTCGGTCTTGGTGGTTTTCGACATAAACATGCGCCAGAATTTTTACAGCAGAGAGGTGGTGCGCGAATCCTTGAGCCGCTGCAATATATTAAAGCTCAATGATGAGGAACTGGAGCTGATTACGCCGATGCTCGGATTGTCCGGTGACAGCGTGGAGGAAAGATGCCGCGCCATAATCGGAGAGTACGGGTTGAAAATGCTGGTTCTTACCTGCGGTGTGAATGGCAGCTACGTTTTTTCGGCTGATGCGCAGTCGTTTCTTCCCACACCGAAAGTCGAGGTAGCTGATACCGTGGGTGCCGGCGACTCGTTTACGGCTACTTTTGTGGCAAGCCTGCTTCTCGGCTTCGATATGGCCGAGGCGCACCGGCGCGCGGTAGCCGTATCTGCATTTGTATGTTCGCAGAAGGGCGCTATGCCTGTTCTGCCTGATGAATATAAATTATAGACTAATGAAAAAACTTATTTATTGTATCTGCGCCGCAGGACTGCTTGTGCTGGGCGCTTGCGGTACGAAGAACAACGACAAGGCTGACGATGCATATGCTACCGACGAGGCTTGTGCCAAATGCACCGCTGCCGGCATAGAAGGCAAGTGGGTAATCGACGAAATACTTTGCGGAAAGCAGTTTGTGAAGCCTGCCGCAGAGAATGGCGAGCGTATGTACATATCGTTTGCCGCGGACAGTACTGTGAATTGCTATGCAGGCTGCAACGCTATCGGCGGCGCTTACTTCGTTGCCGGCGATTCGATCCGCTTTGACTATATGATGCGTACCGAAATGGCTTGCCCCGATATGGAGGTTGAAGATACCATCAGTGTGATGCTTCCCCGTGTGGCAACTTTCGCTATCGAAGGCGACAGCCTGCTGAAACTCAACACTGCCACTCCCGGCGAGCAGATAGTGCTTTCGCGCGTTGCCGTAACCGAAGAATAATCATACAGCTAAGCATAAAAACCACCACGCGAAGTATAGCCTCGCGCGGTGGTTTTTGTTATCTGAGATTGTCGTATTCTTGGTCGCTCACGGGTGCGAGCCATTCGTTGGAAGTGTCAGTGCCGGGAAGTTCAAATGCGAGATGGGCGAACCAGTTGTCGGCGGCAGCTCCGTGCCAGTGCTTGGTGTTGGCTGGTATGTGTATTACTGTGCCCGGTAATATCGGTTGTGGCTGTTTGCCTTCTTCGACATACCAGCCACGTCCGGCTACTCCTATCAGCATCTGCCCTCCGCCGGATGAGGCGTGGTGTATGTGCCAGTTGTTGCGGCATCGTGGCTCGAAGGTGACATTCGATATGCGTATCTGCTCTGTCGATATAGGCGCGAGGTAGCTGTTTCCGGTGAAGTATGCGGCATAGGCTGTGTTGGGCTCGCCGACAGGGAATATCATACTTTGCTGAAAGGCCGTTTTGGCATCGGAGATGTCGGCTGTGTCAGCCCATACGTCTTTGTTAAGGGCTTTGGAATGAAATTGGTGTGTTATCTTTGTGGCGAGTCTTATGGAAAATGTTCTTAATGTCAATAATGTGGGTGATTACAGCGCTTTTCACGGAGTTGAGTCGCCGCACCCTCTTGTAGCCCTTATCAATTTTGAGGAAATATCACCAATCCGGCACAGTCTGAACAAGTATTCGGTCTACGGGCTGTTTATGAACAGAAATCTGTCGATTGACCTGACTTACGGCTGCGGGAAGTACGATTATACCAACGGCACGCTGATATGTGTCGCTCCGGGGCAGATCGGCGGAAAACCCGACAATGGCGACAGAATAGAGCTTGACGGCTGGTCGCTGATGTTTCACCCCGATTTGCTCAACGGCACGTCGCTCGGCAAGAGGATAAGGGAGTATTCTTTCTTTGACTACAGGGTGAACGAGGCTTTGCATATGACAGAAGAGGAGTTCGCGATATTCGATTCGTTGATGAGGCATATGAGGGCTGAGATAAGCGGCCGGCGCGATTCCCTGCAGGACGGTATCATAATAGGGTATATAGAGTTGATGCTTAACTATTGCCAGCGTTTTTATGACCGGCAGTTTATGACCCGTCGTGTGGAGAACAACGACCTTATGTCGCGATTCGAGGCTTTGCTGCGGGATTATTTCCACGACAACATGCAGGCTAAGCACGGGCTGCCGTCGATGCAGTATTTTGCCGACAGGCTTAATATGTCGGCGAATTATCTTGGCGACCTTATAAAGAAAACGAGCGGTAGCACGGCGATGGCATTGATACGCGCTTTTGTGATACAAGAGGCCAAGAATGCGCTTGCTTCGGGAAAATCTGTGTCGGAGGTGGCTTATTATCTGGGATTTGGCTATCCGCAGCATCTCAGCCGCATGTTCAAAAAGAGCGAGGGTGTGTCGCCGTCGCAGTATCTCGATTTGATACGACGGTAGCACGTCCGACAGATATATTTTCGCACGAGTACAATAACGAGCGCCGCTCTTCGTTGTAGAAAGAGATAGCGCCCCGGCTGGTGCGCGCATCGTTGAAGGCGGTATGCTGAGGACTGTCGCTTCCCCGGCCTATACGCGGCGGGAATGCCTGCCGCACGGGTTTGCAGATTATTAGGTTTGGGGGATAAGGACATGGTAATGGCGTTCGCTTTCTATGCGGGCGCTATCTCTGTAGAACAACACGAATACACAATAACTATTAAACACAATTTGATCCATGCTTACGCAGATATACAACGGTAAGGTGCTGATTCCCGGGGGCCGATGGGTGAATAATGGCTCGGTACTGATTAAAGATTCGGAAATAGTAGAAGTATACGGACACAGCCGCATTGTCGAAGGGGTCGACAGAAGTTTTAATGCCGGAGGCGGCTACATTCTTCCGGGCGGTATTGATATTCATGTTCACGGCGGAGGTGGCCGCGACTTTATGGAGGCCACGGAAGAAGCATTTGTGACGGCTGTGGAAGCTCACAGACGCCACGGCACCACGAGCATGTTCCCCACATTGTCGTCGTCGCCCTTTGAACTTATCAAGGCTGCCGCGCAGGTATGCTCGCGCCTTGTCGACGACCCGTACAGCGGAGTGCTCGGTCTGCATCTGGAAGGCCCGTATTTTTCGCCGAAGATGGCGGGTGCCCAGATGCCGGAAATCATACGCATACCTTCGCCGATGGAGTATGTGGCTCTCGTGGAAGAGTTTCCGTGCATCAGACGCTGGGACGCGGCACCTGAACTTCCGGGGGCGGACGATTTCGCGCGATTCATCACCAGCCGCGGAGTGGTGGCAGCTTTGGGGCATACCGAGGCCAAATACAACGATGTGGTGAAGGCTTATGAGTCGGGCTACACGCTTGCCACTCATTTCTACAACGCTATGACAACATCGCATAAAAACGGCGTGTACAAGCACGAAGGTACAGTCGAGTCGGTGTATCTGATTGACGGTATGAATGTGGAGGTGATTGCCGACGGAATCCATGTGCCGCCTATTATGATAAAGCTTATTCACAAGTTCAAGGGCATAGGGCGTATGTGTCTTATCACGGACGCGCTTGCATGCTCGGCCTCCAACAGCACCACGGCTTTCGACCCGCGTGTGATAATAGACGGAGGTGTGTGCAAGCTTCGCGACGGTTCGGCCATTGCCGGAAGCATAGCCACTATGGACCGCCTTATAAAGACAGCCGTGAAGGAGGCCGGGCTTCCGATTGAAGACGTGGCGCGCATGGTGTCGGAAACACCGGCTCTTATCATGGGCGTGTACGACCGCAAGGGCAGCATATGCAAGCACAAGGACGCGGATATCATAGTGATGGACAAGGATCTCAATCTTACCCACGTGTTTGCGATGGGGCGTGCCGTCAACCTTGGTTAAGTGGTGTTCGGAACCCGATATTGTTCCGTTACCTGCAAAAAAAATTTGCAGGTAACGGAATTTTTCGCGAAATTAGCATTATAATCAGTCTGAATAAAACCGACTGACAGATACTTAGATGAATTGTAACACGTTAAATATCAAGCAGACAGCGGAAGCCTCATCAGAGGCGGCTGTGTCTGCACAGACGGGAGGGACGCTGCCTCTGTCGGAGCAACCATTTGACACCCTTCAAGCTATCACAGAGGCTAAAAGATGCCTTCGCTGCAAGGTACCCCAGTGCGTTAAGGGTTGTCCGATAGAGAATAATATACCCGAGTTCATACACCAGCTGTCAAAAGGCAATATGGGCTCGGCTATGAAGATTATAAACGAAACAAGCAACCTGCCCGCGATCTGCGGCCGTGTTTGCCCTCACGAAAAGCAATGTCAGGGGCATTGTGTTCTCGGGAAGAAAGGGGATCCTATAAAGATAGGCCGCTTGGAAAGTTTTATAGCTGATTTCGACACAGGTATGGAGCTTATCCGCGAGGACATACCCCAAAAGACGCGTGGACGGGTGGCTGTCATAGGTTCGGGACCAGCCGGGCTGACAGTTGCCGGCACTCTGGCGCGACAGGGCTTCAAGGTCACTATTTTTGAGGGACACAAGGAGCCGGGCGGCGTGTTGCTCTATGGTATACCCGAATACCGTCTGCCCAAGGCTGTAGTAAGGCAGGAAATAGAGAAAATACAGGCTCTCGGAGTGGAATTCAAGACCGAGTGCATGGTGGGGCGCAACGGAATAACGGTCGACAGTATTTTTGAAGACGGCTATGATGCGATTTTTATAGGCACTGGTACTGCGCGGCCCAAGGATATGGATATTCCCGGCAACCGCCTGCGGGGTGTCAATCAGGCTTTGTATCTTCTGCATCAGGTTTCGGCTTTCAACGAGGGCGCTATAAGCCGACGCTTCGTGCCTATACGCGAAGGTGGACGCGTGGCCATTATCGGAGGCGGCAATGTGGCTATGGACGCGGCGCGTACCGCCCTTCGCTTCGGGGCAAAGGTAACCGTGCTGTGCCGGGAGGGACGCGACGAGCTTACGGCCATTGAGTCGGAGTACAACGAGGCTGTGAAGGAGGGCGTGGAGTTCCGCTGGTTCACGCAGGCTCTTGAGTTTGTCGGCAACGGCAGTGGCGCCCTACAGTCGATAAGGCTGTCGACCCCCGAGGGCGAGATTACGGAAAATTTTGAACGTGTGTTCATTGCCATCGGTTCCCGCCCAGCCAACAGGATTGTGTCGACCACTCAGGGCATAGAGGTGGATCGGAAGGGATATGTGCTCACGCAGGATTATCCTTACGGTATGACTACCCGCAAAGGCGTGTTTGCAGGAGGCGACGTGGTGCACCGTCCGCAGACGGTGGTGCTGGCAATGAAGGCCGCCAAAGAGGTGTCGCAGGGAATTGCGCAGTACATTGATGCCGTGAAGCTTATGCGCCATATCGAAACGAACAATAATTGATTTGCGACGATGGCAAGGATATTGGTGGTAGACGACGAGGAAACCCTTTGCGAGGTACTGAGGTTCAACCTTGAAGAGGAGGGATATGACGTTGATACGGCATACAGCGCTGAGGAGGCTCTTGCGCTTGAATTGTCGGATTATTCGCTGATTTTGCTTGACATCATGATGGACGGCATAAGTGGCATGCAGCTTGCCGCCATACTTAAGAAAAGGGAATCGACATCTGGTGTGCCTATTATTTTCTGCACGGCCAAGGACTCTGAGGAGGATATGATTTCGGGTCTTGAAATGGGAGCGGACGACTACATATCCAAGCCGTACTCGATAAGGAATGTCCTTGCCCGTGTCAAGGCTGTGCTTCGGCGTACCGAGGCAGCGCGAGGCCGGGCAGTGGACACAGAGTCCGGAGATGTGGTGTTCAAGGGGCTTTGTGTGTCGATGAGCACGAAGATATGCGTGGTTGACGGCCGGACTGTGAAAATGCCGCGGAAGGAGTTTGAGATCCTGTCGTTGCTGATACAGCACAAGGGGCGTGTTTTTTCGCGTGCCGAACTCATAGAGCGGATATGGCCGGAAGAGGTTGTGGTTCTTGACCGCGTGGTAGATGTCAACATCACCCGTCTTCGTGCAAAGCTTGGGGAGTACGGGCATAATATTGTTACACGTCCCGGTTACGGCTATGGATTCGTGGAGTAAGCTGTCGTTCCACCATAAGATTTTTGTAGGTCTTGTGGGGTACTCGTTGCTGATGGTGGCTTGTCTTGCCGCTTTTCAGTACAACAGGGAGCGACAGTTCAAAGCCGACAAGCTGAATGCGCAGCTGCAATTGCTCAACGACCGTATTATAGATGATATTTCTGAGTGTGACACGGTTTTTGAGCCTGAGTTGAACGGGCTGGGCGCCTTCGACGGTCTTAGGGTGAGTATCATAAGCTTGGACGGCAGGTTGGTGTACGATAGTATGCTTGACTCTATGCCCGGTGCTGACCATAGAGGACGCAAGGAGGTTTCTGATGCCATACGTGAGGGAATCGGATTCGATACACGGCGCCATAGCAAGAGTACCGGCCAGACATATTTCTACTCGGCCAAGAAGGGCAAAGGGTACATCGTGCGTACGGCAATGCCTTATTCGGTTAGTCTGGACGAGTTCCTGTCGGCAGACTACACGTTTTTATGGGTTATAGCCGGCATAACCGTGGCAATGTGCTTTATAGGGTTTTTCGCGACCCGAGGCATGGGTGAGAATGTTGCCAGATTGAGCGAATTTGCTGAACGAGCTGAGCGCGGAGAACGCATCTACGACACTGCCGCTTTTCCCGACGACGAGCTTGGCGTCATATCGAGCCACATTGTGCGCCTGTATGCGAGGTTGCAGCAGGCTCTTGCCGACCGCGACAGGGAACACCGCCTTGTTATGGAGGAGGAGCAGGAGAAGATACGCATCAAGCGTAGGCTTACCAACAATATAAACCATGAACTTAAGACGCCCGTGGCCGCTATGCAGGTATGCCTCGAAACATTGATGGCGCACCCCGATATGGCGCAGTCAAAAAAAGATGAGTTCCTTGGCCGATGCTATGGCGCAAGCTGTCGTCTGAACCGTCTTCTTGCCGATGTGTCGCAACTCACGCGTATGGAAGACGGCGGCGATTCTATCGTGCGCGAGAACGTTTGTGTTGGCGAAATAGTCGCTGAGGTATGCGATGAGTTTAAGCCGGTGGCAGCGGAGAAAGGAGTAGAGATAGTCAGCAGTCTTGGGTATGACGGGCATGTAAAGGGAAACGCAACGTTGCTCGCGTCGATATTTCGCAATCTGATTGATAACGCATTGGCCTATTCGGGGTGTTCGCGAATCGATATCCGGCAGGAGCCGGCAGACGGCGGCTATATAACCATAAGTGTGGCAGACGATGGCTGCGGCGTGGCTTCGGAGCATCTGCCACGGCTTTTCGAGCGGTTCTACCGAATCGACAAGGGGCGATCGAGGCAGGCGGGCGGCACAGGACTCGGACTCGCCATAGTGAAGAACGCGGTGTTGTTCCACGGAGGCAAAATCACGGTGCGTAATCGTAAACCGTCGGGACTGTGCTTCACATTCTCTCTCGAATTAACAATAGATTAAACTTTATGAAACATTTATGAAATAATAATATCCGTACTTTGTCGTGAAAAAATTAGCGAAGTTATATGGATATACTATTTCTCTGTGTAGTAATTTTCTTGTTTTTGCTAGCGGTATTCGATCTGTCGGTAGGCGTGAGCAATGATGCTGTAAATTTTCTGAATTCCGCAATCGGTTCACGTGCAGCCTCTTTCAAACGTGTGATGATAGTGGCTGCCATAGGTGTGTTTATCGGAGCAGCTATGAGCAACGGTATGATGGACATAGCGCGCCACGGCATATTCAGGCCGGAGAATTTCTCGTTCTACGAGTTGATATGTATATTTATGGCGGTGATGGTCACCGACATAATATTAATCGACATATTTAACTCTCTGGGAATGCCCACATCGACAACCGTGTCGATGGTTTTTGAACTTTTTGGAGCTACCTTTGTGGTTTCCCTTATAAAGATGGCAGGCGATACCACCGGGCTTGAGTTTGCCGATTTGCTTAACACCGGCAAGGCGTTGTCGGTGATATTGGGCATATTCCTTTCGGTGGCTATTGCTTTCTTTTTCGGCGCCGTGGTGCAGTTTGTGTCAAGGACAATTTTTTCGTTTAACTACAAGAGCAATCTTAAATGGAAAATAGGCCTGTTCGGAGGCATATGTGCCACAGCCATAGTCTATTTTCTTCTTATAAAGGGAGCCAAAGGTCTGTCGTTTATGACGCCGGAAGTAGCAGCTTGGATAGACGGCAACACGGCTCTTATAATAGGTAGCTGTCTTTTGGTTTCTACCCTGCTGATGCAGCTGCTCCACATACTGGGTGTGAATGTGCTCAAAGTGATAGTGCTTATGGGCACGTTCTCGCTTGCCATGGCCTTTGCCGGGAACGACCTCGTGAACTTTATCGGAGTGCCGCTTTCAGGCTTGTCGTCGTATCAGGATTATGTGGCAAACGGAGGCGGAGATGCCCACGGCTTTATGATGGGTTCGCTCAATGCTCCGGCAAGCACACCACTGTATTTCCTGATAGGGGCGGGCATGATAATGGTTGTGTCGCTCGCCACCTCTAAGAAGGCGCGCAAGGTTACCAAGACAGAGATAGGACTCGGCAGCCACGGTGATGGCGACGAGATGTTCGGGTCGTCCCGCATAGCTCGCCGCCTTGTTCGCTGGACGCTGTCGCTGATAGCCTTGGTACGCCGGATTACGCCTCTCGGAGTGCGCCGTTGGTTTAACCGCCGCTTCAACGTCGATGAAACCATTATGGACCAAGGTGCCGCTTTCGACCTTGTCAGAGGCTCCGTGAACCTTGTGCTTGCGGGGGCGCTGATTGCTCTTGGCACATCGATGAAGCTCCCGTTGTCTACAACTTTCGTCACGTTTATGGTGGCGATGGGCAGCTCGCTGGCCGACAAGGCTTGGACGCGGGAAAGTGCGGTGTTCCGTATCACAGGGGTGATATCGGTTGTCGGCGGCTGGTTTCTTACTGCCGGAGCGGCATTCATCGGAGCCGGACTTATTGTGGCTCTGATGCATTGGGGCGGCATATGGGCGATGTTTGCATTTGTGGTTACCACTGTTGCCATTATCATACGCAGCAATCGCCGCTTTAAGAAAAAAAATGCGGAAGAATCGGGCGACGCATTATTCCAGTCCATTTTGTCGACCGACGATAAAGAACAGTGCTGGAGCCTGCTACAGATGTATATCACCGACCAGCAGCGCAAATTCCTCGAGTATTCGGCCGAGTGTTATCGTGCTGTTACCGAAGCCTTCATCAAAGATGATGTGCGAACCCTCGGAAAAGTGGAAACTTCGCTTAGAAGCCAGAAAACAATACAGAAAAGTGCCCGTAGGAAAGAAACTCTCTGTCTGCGCCGTATCAGCCACGAAACGGCTATTAAGATCAATGCCTGGTTCTACCTCGGAAACAACTGCTGTATGTCGATGCTTTATAACCTCGGCCGTATCAACGAGATATGCAAAGAACATGTGGAAAACAACTTCCGTCCACTGCCGCAGCAGAATGTGGCGGACTACGAGATGGTGCGCACGCAGGTGTCGGTGCTGTTCAACGATATGCTCGCAATGATAGACAGCGGCCAGATAGACACCGTGCGGCTGCTCAGACGCCATTGCGACGAAATAAAAGATGTGGTGTCGGACACATATCACCGCCTGCACGACCAGCTGCGCGAGGGCGATCCCGCAGCCACCACAGTGCTCTACGTGTACCTCAACATGCTGCAGGAAACTCAGGAAATGGTATCCTCGATCCGCAAATATCTCCGTGCATACGCCAAACTCCGCGACCCCGAATTTTCCGGGCGCCCCTCCCTCCCCTGAAACGCACCGCGGGCGTGGCTCACTCAGAGCCGCGCCCGCGATGCGCTTTCAGGGGAAGAGAGATTAGTAAAGTAGGTCTTCTGGGGCTATGGGGGTGTATGGGCCGTCTTTGACCTCGAATATCACCGAGGGATCTAATACCTCTATGGTGTGCCACTGTCCTGCGGGTATGTGGACTCCGTGGTTGCCCGTTTCGGGCGACAGGTGATAACGGCTGTGTTCGGCGCCGTTATCGCCGTAGAAAACGACGTCGATGCGTCCCTTTAGCAGGATGTATGTTTCGGCTGTGTGGCGGTGTCGGTGTATTGGCAGGACGGTGCCTTTCTGGAGGGCGTTGAGGAGTCTTTGCGCCTTTGCGTCGAGGCTGTCGTGGAGGTTGTGGTTCATACGCAGGCGTTCTGACACCGATGCTTTGGCCAGAATGCTGTCGAGAAGTTTGTCGTCGATAATCATTTTTCCTTTGTCCTGTTGATGTATTCTGTGTGCAGGTGGTAGTATTTCCGCATAAACAATGTGTAGGCGGCGGCAAGCACGGCTATTACGGCTGTGAAGTATGCCCATTTGTTGCAGGGCAGGTATATGGCTCCGAGCGATATGGCAAGTTGGAGTGCGGCATAGGCCGAGGCTACGGCGACATGGGGTATTTTTAGCTCGTTTGCCATTATCTGGTAGGCGTGTTTGCGGTGGGCTTTGAATATGTTCTCGCGGAGCATCAGCCGGTGTACTATGGTTAGCACCGAGTCGGCTCCGTATACGGAGAAGAGTATCAGCCACCACAGCTGCTCGGTGACGGCGATAAGCGCTCCGGCCATGAACAGGAGTATGAACGCTATCGACACCGAGCCGACATCGCCGGCGAAGCAGACGGCTTTCTTCCGCACGTTGAAGATGCTGAAAACGAGCACGGCTGCCGCCACGGATCCGACGAGGGACTGTTCGATGAAATGCAGGCCGGCGTTCGCTATGGCCAACGGCGCTATCACGGACAGCGAGTAGATGGCTGTGATTCCGTTTATGCCGTCCATGAAGTTGTAGGCGTTGATTATGCCGGTGCAGAGTACCAGTGCCAGAGGGATTTCCCACCATGCTTCCGAGCCGATGAATCCGAGCTGGTAGAACATCAGTAGCATGGCGGCGAACTGCGCTATGATTCGGAACCGGTTTGGTACCGAGCGTACGTCGTCGGCGAAGCTGATAGCCGCTATCAATGCAAGTCCGAGCATAAACCACGGGTACATTCCGCCTGAGGCCAAAAAGAAGGCCGCGGCTCCGAAAAAGAAGATGATTCCACCGCCTCGCAGCGTCACCTTGTGGTGCGATGATCTGGCGTTAGGCCGGTCTGTGATGCCGAACTGTGCGGCTATGCGGAAGTAGGCCAGCTCGATGGCGAGCAGGCCGATGAAACACAGAAGATAGTACATTTTGAGGGGGATAGTAATTTAATACATAGCTATTTTAGAATAGCTCTATGCTTGATGTGAGATTATTGGCTTGATATGATTATGTTTTCAAGATGGTTTATGCACTTCGAAAAATTGTAATGCTTTTGGCTGTATATCTTACCGTTGTAGCCTCTTGATGTAAGAACAGAACTATCGCATTCCGACAATTCAATCAAAAGTTTGGCCAAGGCTGTTGGGTTGCTTGCAGGAACGCTCCATCCGCACTTCGCTTCATTTATAGTGGATGCACCTTCGCCGTTAATCATAGCTACAACGGGCTTGCCTGATGACATGAATGCCTGTAAACGAGATGGTACTGTGAGTGAAAAAATATTGGAATCTTTCAATGCGAAGAATAGTAGGTCTGCTTGTTTGAAGAAGCTGGGCATACTTTCGAGTGGATAGCGTCCATAGCAGAATATTTGGTTGGTAAGACCGTTTTCTTTGGCGAATAGCTCTACAAATTCCCTCTTGCGACCATCGCCGACGAAGTTAAAGATTATTTTGTGCCCTTTTAATTTTAGGATAGCCTCCATTACTGAAGGCAGGTCTTGTGCATCGCCCATATTTCCTGCAGACACTATATTGAATCCATCCGGCAGACTGGGTACTGAGTCTTGCTGTGGTGACTCAAGAGCATCTTCTACCCAGTTAGGGAAAAACTCAATCTTATCCTTGAAGTTGCCTTTTCTGCAAATAGATTGCTCGAAACCTTTTGAGCCTGTCATAATTGTATCGCAATTGCGATAGATCCACTTGGTGAGTTTTTCGAATGGTGACAGAATGTGTTTACTGGTTATCCCTCCAGCAGCAGTAAGACTTTCAGGCCATAGGTCGAGAACCCAAAAATGAATAGGAATTTTTTGTATCTTTTTAATTATTATTGCAGGTATACCAACCGTTATAGGTGATACCTGATGTACTATGATGGCGTCATATTTTTTTGTGAGTCCGAGCCATATGCTTTTGAGAGTCGCGAAGAATGTGTAGGACAAGTAATTTAGTGCTAGCCATTTGCTGCTTCCTGTGTGCCGTGGGATTATTAGAGAGCGGTGAACTTCCACGCCGTTGACATATTCGTGACGTCTTTTGAAGATGCCATATCCTTTATAGTACTTACCCTCTGGATAGTCTGGAATGGGAGTCATAACACTCACAGTATGTCCGCGACGTTGAAGCTCGAAGGCCATATCGTTGACCTTGAAATTCTCAGGATAAAAATGGGGTGTTATAATAAGAAGTTTCATACTATTCTTTTCGCCAGACCATTTTGTTGACCACTCCGGTGTAGGACTGGATCAGTTTTACGATGGTGCTGCTGACGTTTTCGCCGGTGTACACGTCGACAGGAGTGCCGTGGTTGCCGTCGCGTTCCATCGCCATTGCTGTTTCGACTGCTTGCAGGAGCGATTTTTCGTCAATTCCTGCGAGTATGAATCCGGCGTTGTCGAGGCTTTCGGGGCGTTCTGTCGATGTGCGTATGCACACGGCGGGGAAGGGGTGTCCTGCCGATGTGAAGAAGCTTGATTCTTCAGGGAGTGTTCCCGAGTCGGAAATCACGGCGGCAGCGTTCATCTGGAGGCAGTTGTAGTCGTAGAAACCGAGCGGTTCGTGCCTTATCACGAGTGGGTGGAGGCTGAAGCCGGAGGATTCGAGCCGTTTGCGGCTGCGTGGATGGCAGCTGTAAAGTATCGGCATGCCGTAGCGTTCGGCGATGGCGTTGACGGCGTTGAATAGTGATAGGAAGTTTTTCTCGGTGTCGATGTTTTCTTCGCGGTGCGCGCTCAGCAGTATGTATGCGCCTTTTTCGAGGCCGAGGCGTGCGTGAATGTCGCTTGCCTCTATCTGGGGCAGGTTTTGGTGCAGAACCTCGGCCATCGGCGAGCCGCTGACGTATGTCCGTTCTTTGGGGAGCCCGCAGTCAGCGAGGTAGCGGCGCGCGTGCTCGGAATAGCAGATGTTGACGTCGGATATTATGTCGACGATACGCCTGTTTGTTTCTTCAGGCAGGCATTCGTCCTTGCACCGGTTGCCGGCCTCCATGTGGAATATCGGTATGTGGAGGCGTTTTGCCGGTATGGCGCTTAGGCAGGAGTTTGTGTCGCCAAGTATGAGCAGGGCGTCGGGGCCGGTGGCGGCCATCAGTTTGTAGGAGCAGTTGATTATGTTTCCCACGGTGGCTCCGAGATCGTCGCCCACGGCGTCCATGTATACTTCGGGGTAGTCGAGCCTGAGGTCTTTGAAGAAGACTCCGTTGAGGTTGTAGTCGTAGTTCTGTCCGGTGTGCGCCAGTATCACGTCGAAGTATTTCCGGCACTTTGTGATTGTGGCGGCCAGACGTATTATCTCGGGCCGGGTTCCCACCACGATGAGGAGCTTGAGTCTTCCGTCGCCGGCAAACTTTATGTCGGAATAGTCAGTTTTCATTTTGCTACGGGGTCGAAGAATGTGTCTGGTTTTTCTGGGTCGAATGCCTCGTTGCACCACATCAGTGTCACGAGGTCTTCCGAGTCGGAGAGGTTTGTGATGTTGTGGGTGTAGCCGGGAATCATCTCGACCACCTGTATTTTATCGCCGCTTACCTCGAAGTCGAGCACTTCGCTGGTGCCTTCTTTTCGGAGCTGTATCAGCCCGCGGCCTTTCACGACTACGAATTTCTCGTTTTTTGTGTGATGCCAGTGCTCGCCTTTGGTTATGCCGGGGCGGGATATGTTGACGGAGAACTGTCCGGCGTTGGCCGTGCGTATTATCTCGGTGAACGAGCCTCGGTGGTCGATGTTCATTTTCAGGTTATAAGCCATTTTCTCCCTGGGCAGGTAGCTAAGGTATGTCGAGTACAGCTTTTTCTCGAATGAGCCTGGCGTAAGATCAGGTACGGCAAGTGTCTGCGGCATCTCGCGGAAGTTTTCGAGTAGCGCCACTATCTGTCCGAGGGTGGCGCTGTGTGTGACGGGCACCACGCAGTAGCGCCCGTTGTGTTGAGGCACTGCCTCCACGCCGTCGAACTCGCACCGGTGCTCTCTGCCTGCGAGGGCTGCGAGCATCTCGTCGACGAGGTCGTCGATATAGAGCAGCTCCAGCTCAACGGCGGGGTCGCTGACCTGCACAGGGAGGTCGTTGGCTATGTTGTTGCAGAATGTGGCTACGGCGGAGTTATAGTTGGGACGGCACCATTTGCCGAATAGGTTGGGGAAACGGTACACCAGCACGCGCGCTCCGGTTTCACGGGCATAATCGAAGAATAATTCTTCGCCGGCTTTCTTGCTCTCGCCGTACGGATGCCCGGCGTACCTGCCTAAAAGGGTGGCTTGTATGGAGCTGCTCAGCATCACAGGGCAGGTGTTGCCGTGTCTTCTCAGCGTGTCGAGCAGGGTCGAGGCGAAGCCGAAGTTGCCTTTGCGGAAGTCCTCCGGGTTATCGGGGCGGTTGACTCCGGCGAGGTTGAACACGAAGTCAGCCTCGGCACAGTAGCGGTCGAGTTCTTTTGGAGTAGAGTCGATGTCGTATTCGAACACTTCGTCGACCTTTACCAGGCTGTTGCGAGCCTTGCCGTCGCGAATGTTGGCGAGCTGCGCGCACAGGTTGCGTCCCACGAATCCTCGGGCGCCGGTCACGAGAACTTTCATTCAGAGCGTATTTCTTTGGATTTGGCGTGTTCTTCGAGGCCGAGGTCCTCGCGGACGAACCGCAGGCGCAGCAGCTGCTCCTTCATTCCCTCGACGTCAAGGCGGGCTGTGTTGTGGCTGTGGTAGTCCTCTATGGCCGACACTTCCTCGCTGCCCTTGGTGAAGAACTTGTCGTAGTTGAGGTCGCGGGTGTCGCAGGGTATTCGGTAGTAGTTGCCCATGTCGACGGCCTTGGCCATTTCCTCGCGCGTGACGAGTGTTTCGTACAGTTTTTCGCCGTGACGCGTGCCTATTACCTTGACCTCTGTCTGGCCGTAGCGCGGGTCGATCTGCGCGTACAGCTCCTTGATGGCGCGGGCAAGGGTGGAGAGAGTGGCGGCCGGGGCTTTCTGTACGAATAAGTCGCCGTTGTGTCCGTGGGTGAAGGCGTAAATCACGAGGTCGACGGCATCGTCGAGCGTCATCATGAACCGCGTCATGTCCGGGTCTGTTATGGTGATGGGCAGGCCGCTCATCATCTGGTCGACCCACAAGGGTATCACCGAGCCGCGGCTCGCCATCACGTTGCCGTAGCGCGTGCAGCAGATTGTTGTGGCTGCTCCCTCGCCAAGCTCGCGCCCCTTGGCTATCGCCACCTTCTCCATAAGGGCCTTCGATATGCCCATGGCGTTGATGGGGTAGGCTGCCTTGTCGGTCGACAGCACCACCACGTTCTTCACGCCGTGTTCGATGGCGCTGAGCAGCACGTTCTCGGTGCCTTCCACGTTGGTGCGGGTTGCCTCCATCGGGAAGAACTCGCAGCTGGGTACCTGCTTGAGAGCCGCAGCTGAAAACACGTAGTCGACGCCTCGCATGGCAATGTCGACCGAGCGCTTGTCGCGCACGTTGCCGATATAGTACTTCACCTTCGGATTCTGCAACTTGTGGCGCATGTCGTCCTGCTTTTTCTCGTCGCGGGAGAAAATGCGGATTTCCTTTATGTCGCTGTCGAGAAAACGGCGTAGCACCGCGTTGCCGAACGACCCTGTGCCACCGGTAATCAGCAGCACCTTATCCTTAAAAACAGACATAGTTATGAGGTTTGTATCGTATTGTTTATATCTTCAAATAGCTCTTTCCAGCCTGGTCTTTCCGATAAGTTGATAGGCGTATGGCGTTTGCCTTTTTCCAGCAAAGTAATGGCTTCCATCCATGCTTTGGGATTGTCGTGGGCAACGAAGTGTGCGCCTTCATAACCGGCAAGTACCTCATGGGCATATGGCAGATCGGCTGCGATAATTGGCAAGCCCGTAAGCGCGGCTTCGATTAGTGGCAGTCCAAAAGTTTCGATATAGCTCGGAAACACAAGAGCATCGCAGTGTTGGTACATCCATTGCACCTCGGCAGGTTGGAGTAAACCAAGCTGAACGGTATTGACGCAATTTAGAGCCGGAACAGACGTGGTAGTATAGAATTTTACTTTAGTTTGGCAACGGCTTACGGCTTGGGCAACAACTCTGTGGTTTTTGTAGAATAGTGATGAGGCCGGATAAAATAGATTGATATAATCCGATGTCGGTGTTATATCAGGCTTGCTCGATGTGTTTAACTTCACATCGGGTGTGAAAACCTTTATGTTGTCGCTGCAGAGATGGAATTTCTTTATGAATCCCTGTTTAGTAGATGACAAAAATTAAATTTATGCTGTTAAACACTTAATTTTCAGT